>Ga0209949_1000053_pt1 | contig 71201 bp, 57 predicted proteins | sample SalPonC_black_MG_FD_185711 | JGI IMG/M metagenome (GOLD analysis project Ga0209949, IMG submission 185711) | Salt pond soil microbial communities from South San Francisco under conditions of wetland restoration - Salt Pond MetaG... | ecosystem: Environmental > Aquatic > Marine > Intertidal zone... | reverse complement strand
CCAGGCAGATATCTTCTTTACCCCGGAATGCCAGTATTTCGTTTTTTATGAGGATAATGAAAAAACCTATGCTAACGCCATGACGCCCGCCGGGATACAATTTTATGAACGGGTACTCCAGATGATAGAGCAGTAAAAATCAGGGTTACAGGGTAGTCGCAACTTTACAATGCTGTAGAAGGGGTATGAAATGGTGAAACCATGAAGCTATGAAAAACTACGGGGTCATTGACCTGGGGACCAATACCTTTCATCTGCTGATCGCCTCCTGGAAAAAAGGCGAAGGATTCCGGGAACAAGTCAGGGAGCGACGCTTCGTGAAGCTGGGAGAAGAAGGCTTGGAACGGCTGGCCCCCCAGGCCTATCAGCGCGGTCTTCAGACGATGCGCGAATTTAAACAAATTCTGGACAGCCACCAGGTGGATCAACTTCGCGCGATCGGTACCGCTGCTTTGCGCACGGCAGACAACGGCCTGGCTTTTATTCAGGAGGTGAATGAACAGACCGGTATCCGGGTGCAACTGATCGATGGCGACGAGGAGGCCAGGCTAATTCATCTGGGTGTTATCCAGGCCATTCCTTTTGACGAAACTCCCTGCCTGATCATGGACATCGGTGGCGGAAGCGTCGAGCTCATCGTCGCCGACCAGCAGGAGGTGCACTGGGCGCAAAGTTTCCCTGTGGGCGTCGCGGTGCTGCAGCGAAAATTCCACCATAGTGATCCCATCCGGCAGCGGGAAGTAAACGCCTTACGCCGCTTTCTGCAACAGGAGCTCAAGCAATTGTTCCCCATACTGGAAAGCTACCCTATCCATGAACTAGTCGGTGCTTCCGGCACCTTCGAAGTGTTGGAAGAGCTACTCCCTCCCGATGGCGTCATCTCTTTGTATACCTCTTTTTTCTCGAGCAGCTTTTACCCTTTTTTCCAAAGTATTCTTGCTACTACGCATCAGGAAAGACTAGCAATGGAGAAGCTTCCCGAATCGCGGGCGGACATGTTCGTCGTCGCCATGCTGCTGCTGGAATTCATCCTGCGCAAAACCGGAGCCCACCGCATCACCGTATCAAAATACGCGATGAAAGAAGGCATACTATGGGAGATGCTCAGCAAGGAGTGAGCATTAAGGATCGTGTCCTAAGTAAGCGAACAATCTTATTCTACACCAAATAGACGAGGGGGGGCTGTAAGAGCATATAGAGATACCTGAAAAAAAGCAGGTTCCCTTTTTCCCTTTCGCAGAAAGGCTGCAGTTGCCGTTCATCGCCCGGCAGGTCTATCCTTCGTTCTGCTGTTCCTCTTCGTCCCCCATCTGATTTTCGTTATGCAGACGGTTAAAAAGGTCATTGAGACGATACATTTCATCCAGCGTATCATCCAGGTAGATATTAATTTCAGGGATGCGGCGGATGTGCTTCCGGATTCGCTGCCCCAGTGATTGGCGCAGCCGGGCAATTTGCTCCTCCATCTCGAGAATCGCGGCCTGTTTATTATCCGTATTGAACACGCTCAAATATATTTTAGCCAAGGTCATATCCGGCGACATTTTGACCGAAGTCACGGTAACCATAACCTCCGGACCGTAGATATATCCGCCCTCCTGCTGGAGCACCATACTGAAGTTTCGCTTGACCAGCTCTGCTACTTGTTTCTGTCTCTTTGTTTCCATAGGCGCTTTTATTCGGTCTTAATTACCCTAAAATTCGGTGAAAAACCAAATTTGCCGGCACTACCGTCAATTTCTTTCCTTTTAGTTTTACAGTGAAGTGATAATGTCAACAGAAGAGAAAAAGTTTCAACTTTTTGCGTAATTTTACGTTTGCCCTCGCGTTGACGCCCTGTCTTCTCCGCTTGCGGATATTGCCGCAAGAAGTTGCATGTTGATGTATTGTTTGACCTAAGCGAGCATTCTGTGAAATCCACCCAATCGACACTGGACAGTCCGATCGAATTCCTTAAAGGCGTAGGCCCCAAGCGGGGTGAACTTTTAAAAAAGGAACTCGGCATTTTCACCTTCCGGGATCTGCTCCTGCACTTCCCTTATCGCTATATTGACAAAACTCAGTTTCACCATACCCGCGATCTGCGGGAAGACAGTGGCGAAGTACAGCTAAAAGGCATCCTTCGCCGGCTGACGGTAGTCGGTTCGGGCCGCAAACGCCGGCTGACGGGCCGGCTGCGCGACGAGACCGGCTATATCGACCTGGTCTGGTTTTCCGGCATCCATTTTCTGGAAAAGCATCTGGACGTGGGTGCGGAATACGTCGTTTACGGACGTATCAACGCCTTCCGTGGTCAGCTCAGCCTACCTCATCCGGAAATTGAGAAGGTCAACACCGCCAACACCCAGCAGGCCGCCACGTTCGCCCCTGTCTACTCCAGCACGGAAAAGCTCAATTCCAAAGGGCTGGATGCCAGGGCCCGGCGCCGCCTGATGAAAACACTTTTCGAGCGGTTGCAGCCAGAGGATATCCCGGAGAACCTCCCGGAATACCTGATCCGGAAGTTTCGCTTTCCCTCGCGATTCGAAGCCCTGGAAGGCATCCACTTCCCCGGCGACCAGCAGCAGCTCAATACCGCCCGCAACCGCCTCAAATTCGAGGAACTGTTTTTCCTGCAGCTGCGGCTATTGCAAATTAAAAAACGGCGCAAAGACCGCATCAAGGGCTTTTCCTTCGACCAGATCGGCGACTTTTTCAATCGCTTTTACAAAAAAAAACTACCCTTTGAGCTGACCGGCGCTCAAAAGCGCGTGATCAAAGAAATCCGGCGCGATCTTGGCGCCGGCGTCCAGATGAACCGCCTGCTGCAGGGCGATGTGGGCAGCGGCAAAACCATCGTTGGCCTGATGTGCATGCTCATCGCGCTGGACAACGGTTTCCAGTCCTGCCTCATGGCGCCCACCGAGATCCTGGCCCAGCAGCACTACAACTCCATCAGCAATTACGTCAAGGAACTCGGTATCCGGGTCGCCTTTCTCTCCGGTAGCGTCAAGGGAAAAAAGCGCCGCGAACTGCTGAAACTGCTCAAGGAAGGGGAAATCCATATCCTCATCGGCACCCATGCCCTCATCGAGCCCAATGTGGAATTCCAGAACCTGGGCCTGGCCATCACCGACGAACAACACCGCTTCGGCGTAGCCCAACGGGCCAAACTGTGGAAGAAGAGCAGCCCCTACCCTCCCCATGTCCTCGTTATGACCGCCACCCCCATCCCGCGAACGCTCGCCATGACCCTCTACGGCGACCTCGACGTATCGGTCATCGACGAACTGCCGCCGGGGCGCAAAGCGGTGCAGACGATCCACCGAACGGAAAACCACCGCATGCGGGTGATCGGCTTCCTGCGCGAAGAAATCGCCAAGGGACGGCAGGTATACGTCGTTTATCCGCTAATAGAGGAATCTGAAAAGCTGGACTTGAAAAACCTAGAGGAAGGCTACGAAGCCCTGCAACGCGAATTTCCCATCCCCGACTATCAGCTCAGCGTGGTGCACGGCCGCATGAAGCCAGCCGATAAAGACTTCGAGATGCAACGCTTCGTCAAGGGCGAAACCCAGATCATGGTGGCCACCACAGTCATCGAAGTCGGTGTCAACGTACCCAATGCTACGGTAATGGTCATTGAAAACACGGAGCGCTTCGGCCTTAGCCAGTTGCACCAGTTGCGCGGCCGCGTAGGGCGGGGCGCCGAACAGTCCTTCTGCCTGCTCATGTCCAGCTTCAAAATCAGCAATGAAGGCCGCGAACGCATCAACACCATGGTGCGCACCAACAACGGCTTCGAAATTGCCGAAGCCGACCTGCGCCTGCGCGGCCCCGGAAACATCGAAGGTACCCAGCAGAGCGGCATCCTCAACTTCCGTATCGCCGACCTGTCTAAGGACGGCAAAATCCTGCGCAGCGCCCGCGAAGTAGCCCAGCGCATCCTCGATGCCGACGGGCCCCTCGAACGGCCGGAACATGCCCCCGTAAAGCATTATCTGGAGAAATACGCCAAAAAACTGAAAGGCTGGAGCCGGATCAGTTGAAGGCGGAAGTGCAAAGTCCAAAAGTTTAACCGACCGGAAGAACAAAGGACGGGTAAGCTTTCCGACTTCCGCTTTCCGACCTCCGACTTCCTAAATCTCCCATCCCGGCTCATACTCGCGCTTCCAGAGTTTCATGGCCTCGCGGTCGTAAATTTCACCGTTTTCGGTATCCACCTCAAAACCTTTACCTATCTGATAGGCGATATTTGCATAGTGACAGAGGTTGGTGCTGATGGCGCCTTCGTCGATCGGTGAATGTTGCTCGGCTTTGCCTCTGATGGCCTCGAAGAAATTGTGAATATGGTTGGTCGACATGTCCCCGCCGCCGCCGAGTTGTACACCGGCCTCGCTGCTTTCTCCGCTGCTTTCCTTCAGCAGTTTGCCCGAGCGGTCGTACAATTTGTACAGCGAGCGATTGACAAAGACGCTGCCCTCCGTCCCGTAGATGATTGTTCCCCGTCCCGAGCCGTAGGTGTTATAGCCGTTCCGGCTTTTACCGTCCCAGTGAAGGGTCTTGCCGTCGTCGTAATCGAAGGTAGCGTACATGGTGTCATACATCTCCCATCCGTCGTCCGGGAAGTGTTGTTTGGCAGCCTCGACTTCTACGCGCCGGGGATGACCGACCTGCAGCGCCCAGCGGGCCACGTCCACTTCGTGGGTGGCGTTATTACCGGTTTCGGCGGTGCCCCACTTCCAGCCGTACCAGTGCCAGTTGTAGTTCCAGATGTTGTGATAATAATCCTGACGGGGCGCCGGTCCCTGGAAGAGGGCCCAGTTGAGATCGTCCGGGGGAGCGGAGGGCGTCATTTTGGGAACTTCTCCCCGGCCGTTAGAATAGAAGGCGACGGCTTTATAGGCTTTCCCGATGGCGCCGTTGTGGATTTCATTGATAATTTCGATGGTATGTCCGGAAGATCGCTGCTGGTTGCCCATTTGAACCACTTTCCCTGTCGCTCGCTGCTTGTCCACCATCGCGGCGCTTTCATATGGATTGTGAGAACAAGGCTTTTCTACATACACGTGCTTACCGGCTTCCAGCGCCATGACTGTTCCTGGCGCGTGCCAGTGATCGGGTGTGGCCAGGAAAACCGCATCGATATCTTCGTTTTCCAGCAGTTGCCTGTAATCTTCGAAAACTTTAGGCTCAGCTACTTCGTAATCGCTCTTTTTCAAATCGCCCATCACCCGGGTTACCTGGCTTTTTTTAACATCGCAGATAGCGTGCAGTTTAGTGTTGAACGCCTTAGCGACACTGGGATAATAAGCCGGTACTCGCCGCCCGAGGCCGACCCAGGCCATGCCGATCTGATCGTTGGCGCCTATAACGCGCTTATAACTGGCGGCATGCATGCCGACAGCCGAAGCAGCGAGGCCGAGACTTCCCTTTTTGATGAATTCTCTTCTCGTAGTGCTCATATGAGTTGGTTTTGTTTATTCTGTGGACCCGGAACGGACCACTTGTCTTAAATTACAATTTAATACTATTCCAAACGTATAAATCCTCTTACCGTCTGGAAACACAAAAGCCATTTCCTTATATTCCGGAATATTCTCTAATTTTACATTAAAATAAAGACAAGCAAGCCGGAATATAAATTACCGGCTGTTTTACTTAAGGACGATAATCCGGAAAATAACCCTTTCAATCGCTTCGGAAAACTTAAACTGAAGCACAAGTGTTGTAATTTATTGGCAGGAGGCTTCCCGAATTAAATTCAGAGTAAGCCTTATGCAGTGGGAATTGAATTCGACTTAGTTTAGGCGAGGTTATTTTGGCGCTAGCCAAGGCGCCCATGACGAGCATAGCCGGAGCTACGTAAGGAGTGGGCAACGCCGGATAGCGCCAAAAGAAGCCGAATTAACTGTGATGAACTTGGTTCCCGGCGCACTCGTAAGCCCCATTCGAATAACATATTTCTTCATTCGCATCCAACGGAGTCGTAGGATGCATATCCTGAATATGTATATGAGTGGGAATTATATTTTATTGTTTGTCTTTTCAGGAATACTACTCAGTAGTATTTCGCTTTCCGCCCAGGATAAACCGGTCATGCGCGGCGTGGGAACTCTCAATGCACCGGAAGTATTAGAGCAGGGTAACAATTACCTGTTCGTCATCGGAATTGATGACTATCCCAACTGGTTCCGGCTAGACAATGCCGTCAGCGATGCCCGGGGCATTCAGGAGGTGCTTATGGAGCAATTTGGATTCCAGCCGGCCGTTGACCCATTGTACAATAAGGAGGCCACCAAAGAAAATATTCAGACCAGTTTTGACCAGCTACGGGCTCTACTTAAGCCCGAAGACGATCTGATTGTTTTCTACGCCGGTCATGGGGAAACCCGCCGTGACAGCGTGGGTGACAAAATTGTGGAAACCGGTTATATCATCCCCTATGACGGCGCGCCGGTAGAGGAGCAGCGCTGGTCAACTTATCTGGGCATTCAGGAATTAATGTCCGAAGCCGCCCGCCTGCCCGCCCGGCATATCACGATGATTCTCGACGCCTGCCACAGCGGCATCGCGCTGGGAGAAGCTGCTACCCGTTTTCGAAACAGCACCGCGGCCCCACCCGCATCGTTGGTCAACAAGCTGAGCCGCCGCGTCATCACCTCCGCCCAGGGCGAACAACTGGCCAGCGACCAGGGGCCGGTGGGTGACCACTCCCTCTTCACCGGCATGCTGATACAGGGCCTGGGTAATGGCCTCGCCGATCTGGACGAGGACGGGCTTATCACTTCCACCGAGCTGGGCTTCCACCTTCAACAATCGGTCAGCCGCTACTCCGGTGACCTGCAAACTCCCGACTTCGGAACTTTCCAGCTGGACGAGCGGGGCGATCTGGTGCTGCGACTCAATGACAACACCCCGGCCATTTTAATGCAAAACGCCAACAGCCAGTGGCGTAATGCAAAGATGGCAGACTTCATAAACACAGTTAAAAAGCTGGAGCAAATAGATTCTACCGACATCCAATTTTTATACCTGATGGCCCGCTACCACTTACTGCAGGCCGATGTCGACGGCGCCCTCGCCGCTCTGGAAAAAAGAGCTGAGCAGGAGCAGGAGAAACTCCCCGAGCAATACAAGTCCTTGCTGATCGGCGGCCGCCAGGAAATATCCCACAGCTTATTGCAGTGGAAAAACTTTATCCAGTTCAATGATCCGGCAGGCCCGGAAATGGCAACTATCGAATTACTGATAGAAGACATCGCAGTGTCAGCGGAGGAGGCCCGCGGAAAAGGTAAACGTTTCAACCTGAAAACCGGCGACACCTACCGCTTCCGCATCCGCAACAACAGCGACCGGCCCCTGTACATATACGGCCTGTACGTAGACCGCTTCCTGCGCATGCGCCCCCTCAATCTCTGGGAAGATCAGATGTTGTACGCCCGCCGGGGCATTCAGCCCGGAGAGACCGTCACTACCTATCCCTTTCGCAACGACGGCTTTGAGAGCCTTGAGTTCATTAAATTCTTCTTCAGCCCCGAACCGGTCTATATCTTTTTAAATCCAAGGGATCACCTGACCGTCATTAAGGAACCTTATCCCTGCAACGGAAATTTTAAAACGGACCTCATCTGGATGGTCTTCAAAGAAATTTAGATTTTAAAACACATTTTTCAATAGAACTCCATTTGCCATGATCTTACAAATCTATTTTACCGCTATCATCAGTTTGTTCTTTTCCACGGTGGAACCCCCGGCAACCGTTCCCAATATCCCCGATCGGGCCAATGTGCTGAGCACCCAAATCACCATCACGCCAGAGGGAAAACAGAAAATTGCGGAAAAACTGGAAAGCCTGACCCGTAATCAAAAATACTTCGATGATTACCTCAATCGCTGTCTGATGTATTTCCCCGCCATCGAGCGGGAATTTCTGGCCGCCGGCGTTCCGCCGGACTTTAAGTACCTCTCGCTGCAGGAGAGCACGCTGGACGGCAATGCGGTATCCAGCTCCCAGGCTGTCGGCTACTGGCAATTTAAAGCCGCTACCGCCGAAGAGTACCAATTGCGGATTGATAATGCCGTGGATGAGCGCAAAAACGTCATTTCGGCTTCCCGCGCCGCGGCGCAGTACTTCAAAAAGAGTCATCACTACCTTAATAACTGGTTTTACGCGCTGTTGAGCTATAACCTTGGGCTCACCGGCGCCAAAAACTACATCGCCGATAATAACCTGTCGAACAACATCGTCATCGACGGGAATACCCACCAGTATATCACCCACTTTCTCGCACACTATTTTGCCTTCAACGATGTCTATCAGGCCAAACAGAATGCCGCTCCTTATTATCTGGTGGAGTACGCCGGCGGTATTCAAAACAACCTGGCCGAAATCGCACAGTTCGTACTCGGCCCACAGGATCCCCGGCTAAACAGTTACGTCAACACCCTGGAACAGTATAACCCATGGCTGCTGAACGACCGCGTACCACAAAACGAGGCCTACTGCTACTCTTTGGTCCTGCCCGTTCCACAAGACATGCGAGAGGAAGTAATCGGTAAAATGAAACCCTACGCCTGCGGCGGCAAGGCGCGTGGCCACAGCGGCCGGGAGTTCTACGCCGATTCCCTCAAAAACGATTATCCTTTTATAGTCAACAAGCAAGAATTCAAAAATACAGATACTTACCGCGAAGTGCTGGCCAACGGCGTTCGCGCCGTCATGCCGAAAAAACAGGTTAAAGCCAGAAAGGTGTGGAAGGATCTTGGCATCAGCAAAAAGGAGTTCCAGGCCTATAATGAGGGGATGAAATATAAAAAACTAAAGCAGGGCGCACTGTACTATATCGAGGAAAAGTCCGACCGTATCCCGCTCTCCTACCACATCGCCGAAAAGGGCGAAGAGTTGTTCGACCTAGCCCAGAAATACGGTATACAAATGGCCAAACTCTACGAGTATAACGAACTTGATGAGGGTTATGAGTTGAAGCCGGGAGATAAGGTTTTCTTTAATCCGGCAGAGGAGTAGGAAAAAAAGATGGAAGGATAGGATGACGGAATATCCGGAAAACAGGGTAATCAGAAACTCGTCAGCAATCATACTCTTATCCTTTGACGATTCGAGCTGCTTACCTATTCTCACAAAATACTTAGAGAGCTTGTTGGAAGTTTAGCTTTCGGTATCAAAAGCAAACTCCCGACAAGCTCTTATGCCCAAAAATTGCAACTTATGCGCATATTCGGTTTTTCACTCTCCCTGGCTTTGATGCTGGGTATTGCTTTCCAGGCTTCTTTTTCCCAAAAGGCCGCAGCTCCGGCCAAACCCAAGATGCGGGCGCTGATCATTGCCGTCGGCAACTATCCACGAACGGGCGGATGGAGTAAACTCTCTTCGGTTCAGGACGCCAAAATACTGGAAGCGTCACTGCGCGCCAAAGGATTTAAGGAGGTTACCGTGCTTATCGACAAGGAGGCAACCAAAGAAGGCATTGAGCAGGCTTTTGGACAACTGACCAAAGATACCAAAGCGGGCGACATTGTCTTCCTGCACTTTTCCGGTCATGGCCAGCAGGTCTGGGATCACGACAGTGACAAATTTCCCGACCGCAAGAAAGATGAAACTGACGGCTTCGACGAATCGCTGGTTCCCTACGATGCCCGCGATGAATTCCGCCCCGGCGTATATGAAGGCGAAAACCACCTCGTCGATGATGAATTGCATCTCTTGCTTACCGAACTGCGCAGCCGAATAGGCCCCGAAGGACAGCTTATCTTTTCCGTCGATGCCTGTTACTCCGGCTCGATCAGCCGGTCAGGCGGCACCTTGCCCGTAAGAGGGACGAGCAAACGATTCTCTCCCCAATCGCTGAGTGCCGACACCAGGGTCAGCATCGAAGGGAGCGCCTTTTCCGAGGCTTTTGGCGTCACCAGTATCAATGCCCTTTCCGATATGGTGGTGTTTAGCGCCGCCAGAGCCGACCAACCCAACTACGAGACACTGGACGAATCCGGGCAGGGCGTAGGCTCACTATCCTACGCCATCAGCCGCAATTTGATGCAGCCCTTCTCCAGTGCTCCCAGCTTTTCCACTTTCTTTCGCTACATCGAAGCCGAAATGGCGAAGGTGGCCCCCTACCAATCGCCGCAGCTGGAGGGGAATGGCGACAGAACACTTTTCGGAGATGCGCTCACCCCAACGCTGGGCTACCCGGTGCTGTCGTTCGAAGATGAGCAACTTCTTACTGTTCAGGGCGGCCAACTGGCGGGATTATACCCCGGCACTGTCGTCCGGCTGCAACGCAGCGATGGTTCGGTAACAGGTGAGAAAAGGAAGGGGAAAGTCACCGCCAGCGAAATCGGCCGTTCGACCATCGAACTGGAACAAGCTCTTTCCAACCCCAATCCTGCTGATTGGGTCATGGTCGTGGAAGCCAAAATACTGGTCTTCAGCCCAGTACAAATCAAAACAGCCCTGCAGGATGAAACGATCCTGGAAAAAATTAACACGCGCGCCGGCGAAGTCGAGCGCATGTCGGTCGTACAGGAAGGAGCACAACTACTCATCAGCCAGGCGGGTGCAGATGCCGACCTCCTGCTCTCCGATTTCCACGGAAAAGAACTGGGAGCCTATGCCCTGTCCGGAGGTACTGACCAGGCCATCGATCAGCTGTTCCAACGAATTCAGGTCTATACGCGCGCCCAGTATTTCCGCAACTTCAGCGATCAGGCGTCCCCTGATGCCGGGCAGATAGACATCCTGCCGGTGCCGGTGGAGATTGAACAAAAAGACAGACGGTACGTCGTCAAAACGCGCCGCGAAGACGACCTGCGCAGCGACCGCGAAGTGCAACCTATGGAGATCGGCACCCCCTTCATCTTTAAGGTGACCAACCGCTCATCAAGCAACCTCTACCTCAGCCTCATCGGTATTGATGCTGCAGATGATGTTTTTCTGCTACTCCCGGACGTGCGGACGCCTCCCGCTGAGTTCATCATTGCCCCTGACACTACCATCTACTTCTCTCGCCCGGAGCATATCTTTCAGGTCTCCGAACCCGCAGGCAAACAGCTATTTATGGCTTTCGCTTCCTACCAACCGGTAGATTTGCGCCCCATATTCAAGTATGCCTCCAGTGGCAGCCCCGGTGCTTTCCGCAGCGGAGCTACCGCCCAGGACAAGGTGTTGAACGAGTTGCTGTTCGGTAATTCCCGTTCCAGCGGGCTGCCTTCCGGCCAGTTTATCATCAGCTCGGTGGTAGTGGATATTCCGGAGGAAGAATAATTGCTTGGTTCCTGAGTTGCTCATCGTTTGGTAACAGAACTGGCCGGTCCATAATGCCGAATGAAAAAATTCTTCGGTCATCGATTAAGTATAGCCTGCTATATTGAACAGCCGATGCTCCAAAAGGCTTTACTATGATAGATAACACAGGCAAATGCACATGCCTGTATTTCACACCAAACAAGATAATAACATGATGTTCTCAATGAAAAAATGCGTGATGCTGCTGGCCGCTTTTCTCGTCACCGTTTCGCTTAGCGCCCAGGTTACCGTAAGACCGCAGATCGGCTTTAACGCCTCGACCATTACTAATGACCTGCCTCAGGAGGTACTGGATGGAAAATCCGGTATTCAATTTGGCGTCGATTTGCAATTCGGCGGTCGTTTTTATTTCCAGCCCGGCCTGCTGTATGAAGGCAGAAAGGCGGATGTAAAACCCGTAGATGAGAATATTGCCGACGTAAATTACACGGTCAACCGCATACGCATCCCGGCGCTGATCGGGTACAATATCACGGGCGAACCCGAGCAGTTTATTAACATCCGGTTATTTACCGGGCCCAACATCTCCTTCGCCGTTAACAAGGACGTCGATGACAACCAATTGTCCTTTGATAAAGATGACATCAGGAACTTCATCTGGGGATGGAATGCCGGCGCCGGCCTGGACCTTGCCTTCATCTTCGTCGACGTGGGGTATGAGTTCGGCCTTTCGGAAATATTCAAGGACCTGGAAAGCAGTCCCAAGAATAACCTCTTCTATCTTAACGCCGGACTCAGTCTGCGCTTCTGAGGGATTCGTCCCCGGTATTTCTTTCAACCGGCGGGGCTATTATATTCTCCTTAACGACCAACTGCACGGGCTGCAGCTGGTCCTTAAAGGTTTCTCCGTAGATTTCCAAAATGGTAATAAACAGAGCTGCGATGATGGGGCCGATAATGATCCCCGCCATACCGAAAAGGGCGAGCCCTCCCAGCGTACCGAACAAAATCATCAGATCGGGTAGTTGCGTATCCCTGCCCATCAGCCGGGGACGCAACAGGTTGTCAATATTGCTGATGACAACGGCGCCGAACAACAACAGGCCGATCCCCTGTGGAACATCCCCTCCTAATACAAGCAGCACAGCCGCAGGCAGCCATACAATAGCCGGTCCCAGCGCCGGAATGATGGACAGCACTGCCATAATCACTCCCCAGAAAACCGTATTGCCGATACCAGCCAATGCCATGGCCCCGGCCGCCAGACCTCCCTGCACTAATCCGATGATCAATGTGCCCTTCAGCGTAGATCGCGTCACCGTAACAAATTTGTCCAGCAGTATACGCTCCTGCGCTGTATGCAGGGGCAGATAATACAGCATTTTATTGATGTACCCCATCCCGTAAATCAGGAAATAATACATGGCAAAGAGGAAAATGAACAGCTGAAAGAAGAAATTCACCGCCCCCGTCGTAATGCTGGAGAGCCCCGATACAATAAAAGCACCCAGACTTTTGATCGCCTTGTCGATAGCGGCAATCAGCTTTTCCCTTTCGGGAAAAATATCATGAATAATAGGAATGGCGTCCAGTTCATCCACAAAAGAGTCCGGATCGGCAATGCCTGCCTCCACTATCGGCACAAACGTTTTTCCAGCATTGATGGCCTGTTCCGCCACTACTACGGTAAACACCAAAACGGGAACCAGAACAACCAATATGAAGAACAGTAAGGTCAGCATACTGGCCATCGGTTTCCGGCCTCCCAGCCGCCGGAGAAGCCGGTTATAGAAACCATAAAGAATGCCGCTGAAAATCGCGGATAATAAAATGGCCATCAAAAAGCCTTTTATCATGGTATAAAATAAAAGACTGATACCTATGACCATCAAAAGGACGGTGGCCTTGCCAAGATTGATCTTATCGACCTGCATAGTGCAATAATTTTAGTATGCAAAAGTGTTGCTCTTCGGATAGAGCGAGCGCGGAAATAATTAAAGATATAAAACGGCGAGGAATATGGATAGACGTTCTAATTCTTAACCTACAAAGCAATATGCCATTAGGGAAATAATAAACCCGAAGGCTTTTTCAAGAAAAGCCTTCGGGTTTATCTCCTAACCGGATCTACCCGCGAGCGGAATACTGAATATGGAGAAACAGATTTTTTTTACATCCCCTTCACTTTCCCCGAGCCGGCGATACTCGTACTTAACCGTGGGCGACCACTATAGTATACATTGCCCGAGCCGGCGATGGATACCTGCAGGTTCTCTTTTACTTCTACATAAGCATCTCCGCTGCCGCCGATACTCACCGAGCAGTTTTCTGCTTTCAGGTCCTTCCCCTTGATACTGCCGGAACCGCCGATGCTGATGGAAAGGTCCTCGACGGAGCCAGCAAACTCAATCGTTCCGCTGCCGCCGATGGAAAACTGCAGCTCGTCGAGTCCTTTAAAAGCCTGCTCTGTGACTATCTTGCCCGAGCCACCGATGGAAAGCGCGCTCAGTCCCGGAAGGGTGATATAAACATTCAGCTTGCCATAATTGCGAACATTCCGCTCCGTAAAGCGGATATCCCAGCTGTTGCCTCGCACCTCGGTATCCAGCAGCTCGATGATATCCTGCCGGCCTTCTACTTCTACTTTTTGCGTGTTGCCCGGGGTCAGGTACACATTAGCCGAAATGCCGAGGCCGACAGCATCGAATTTATCGAGATCCAGCGTTTTGCGTATATTTTGTGCCGACAGCGGCGAAAAGATAAGGAGGCCATACGCGGCCAGCAGACCGATGATTATTCTTGATTTCATGATATTGTGGTATTGAATTTTCTTCAAAAGACAGCGTGATCCGAAGAAGGTTGCCGCCAGATTAGCAACACTTTTCTACTTTTCATTAAATTGGCGCCGGTAATTCGGTAGAGGAATTCTGGTAGAGAGTAGAGAGGCTCAGCGCGCTTCCGGTCCCTTATCCCTCTACCATTCACCCTCTACCCAAAACAAACAGCCATGCAAGCAGGCAAAAGACTTCTTTCCCTTGACGTCTTCCGCGGCATCACCATCGCGGGGATGATCATGGTTAACAACCCCGGTTCCTGGTCCACCGTATACGGCCCATTACTGCACGCCGACTGGCACGGCGTCACCCCTACCGACTGGATTTTTCCCTTCTTCCTGTTCATCGTCGGCGTCGCGATTCCGCTGGCGATCGGCAAGCGCATCGAACAGGGAGTGTCCGAAGGAGCCATTCTCCGAAAAATCATCAGCCGGACGATGATTATCTTCGGGCTGGGCCTGTTACTGGTCGCTTTTCCACACTTCGGTTTTAAATCTGAATACGCCCACCTGCTGCCGTTGCACTACGCGTTGCTGGCCGTTTTCTCTGTCGGCATTATTTTCCGTGAGATCTTCAATCAAAAGCAATTTCAGGAAGAACGCTACCAGCGCCTACGCCGGCTTTCGACCTATATTGCACTGGCGGCAGCGGCCGGGATGTTGCTCATCGGCCTTTTTGCTTACGACCTGAGCCATCTGCGCATTCTGGGCGTGTTGCAGCGCATTGCCCTGGTATATGGCATTTGTTCCATTCTGTATTTAAAAACCGACTGGCGGGCCCAACTTTGGACGGGCATCGGTCTGCTCCTCTCCTACTGGGCCCTGATGACGCTGGTTCCGGTTCCCGGCGGCCTGGCACCCAACCTGGATCCCGAGACCAACCTCGGCGCCTGGCTCGACAGGGCTATATTGGGCACCGATCACTTATGGAGCCAGGCGCGCACCTGGGAACCGGAAGGGTTGCTCAGCACCCTGCCCGCTATCGGTACGGGCATCATCGGCATGTTGACCGGCGCCTGGATCCGGCAAACTGAAGGGGAATACCGCAAGCTGACCGGCATTTTCGCCATGGGCACTATCCTGCTGGCTCTGAGCCTGATCTGGGACCTTGCTTTTCCCATTAATAAAAATATCTGGACCAGTTCTTTCGTCCTTTACACAGGTGGTGTGGCCCTGCTTTTCCTCGGCGTCGTTTACTGGCTGGTCGATGTGCTCAACTACCAAGGCTGGATCAAACCCTTCCGGGTCTACGGCGTCAACCCGCTGTTCGCTTATATCCTTTCAGGAGTTATCGCCAAACTGGCCTATATGATCAGCTGGGAAACGGCCGATGGGGATACCCAAACGGTCAAAGGATGGATTTACGATAACTTCTTCCTGTCCTGGCTATCTCCCTTCAATGCCTCGCTGGGTTACGCCCTGCTGAATGTATTGCTGGTGCTGGCCATGGTGTGGATTTTGTACCGGAAGCGGATTTATATCAAAGTGTAGTCCGGCTTATTTTTCATAGCTGTTGGCAGGATCGGTCGAAAGCCAAAAGCCTATGGCAAAAGGTCTAATTAGCAAAAAAAACTTTGGTTTAGTCCCGGACGCCCATTACTTATTCCGGCTGATACGCCGGATTCAGCTCTTCCGGCACCGGCGCCCCGACGTTTTCCCGCCAGGCCTGTAAGTTTTGCAACAGTTCAGCTACTTTGCCGGGATATTGACCGGCGAGGTTATGTTCTTCTTGCAGGTCATTTTCCAGATGATAGAGTTCCACCCGGTGAGTCTCAAAATCCTCGATCAGTTTCCAGGCGCCCTGACGAATGGCTCCGGAAGGAACGGCCCGCCAGCCCCTCACCAGGTCTTCGGGATATTTAGTTCCGCGATAGCCCTGCAAATAGGCGGGAAAGTGCCAGTAAATGGGGCGCGTTTCCCATTGGAAATTTTCCTGAAACAGCGGCAGCAGGCTACGGCCGTCCAGTTTTCGGCTTTGGGTATCCAAACCGGCGGCTTCCAGCAGCGTCGGGTAAAGGTCGGTGCCGATAACGGGCACCTCCCGCTCGAGCCCGGCAGGAGCCTTTGCCGGCCAGCGGATGATCAGCGGCACGCGGATGCCGCCCTCGTAGAGCATCCCTTTGGCGCCCTTCAAGGGTTTATTTGAAGTAGTGCCGCCGTGGCCGCCGTTGTCGGAAAAGAAAATGACGATCGTATTCTCTGTCAGGCCCAGTTCTTCCAGTTTACCCATGATCCGGCCCATGCTCTCATCAGTACTTTCAATCATGGCGGCGTAGGCGGCGTTATCCTGCCCGTTGTGTGGGGGCTTATCGCGGTAGGTTTTCGTCATCGCCTCCTTTCCCTGAATGGGGGTATGCACGGCGTAGTGGGACAGGTAGAGGAAGAAAGGTTCCTCGCGGCTGTCCTCGATAAAGGCCAGCGCTTCGTCGGTCAGCCGGTCGGTGAGGTATTCGCCTTCCGGGCCGTCCGGCAGGGCCGGATTCTGATAAGGGCTGAAGTAGCTGGCGGGATGCCCTGCCGTAAAGCCGCCGATATTGATATCGAATCCCTGGTTTTCGGGGCCGGTAGGGCCTTCGCCCAAATGCCATTTGCCCATATGGGCGCTGCGATAGCCTTGCGGCTTTAAAGCCTCCGCCAAGGTGCGGAAGGAAGAGGCCAGTTCTGTCTTATTGGGCGTAGGAATGAGTTTCCGGTAAGCCGCCTGCCCGCGTTCCGGGGAAGCGACCGTGTATATTCCATGCCGTGGCGTATACAAGCCGGTAAGCAACGAGGCGCGCGAAGGCGCGCAGTTGGGGGCATTGGCGTAGGCATCGGTAAAGAGGACACCTTCCGCCGCCAGCCGGTCAACGTGCGGCGTTTCGTAAAATTTACTGCCCATACAGCCGAGGTCTCGCCAACCCAGGTCATCGACCAGAAAAAGGACGATATTGGGCGGGCGTTCCTGGGCTTCGAGTGCCGAAATGGTAAAAAGAAGTAACCCGAAACCGATTTGTACTAATTTTTTCATGATAAGGGGGGAATTAGGTTATCAGAGTTGCATTTTTTTGAGAAGAACTATCTGGGGGTTTGAATACCCTCAATTTCATCTGAATTGGACAGCACGCAAGAAGGAGTCAATCTGTTTTCAGATGTAATCCATCATTTTGTGATCCAAAAGACTAAATTTAAGCATTGCTTACATGCGAAGCAGCGCTTCGCGCTCCATTCTTTACTCATCCGCCAGCGCCGCCATCCGGAAGCGCTCGATCTCGGCGGGCGTATGTTCGCGGGCGAAAATAGACTTCGCTTTATCAATCACCTCCGGATGCTCATCTGCCACGTTATTTTGTTCCTGGGGATCTTCCTGCAGGTTATAGAGTTCATACTGTATCGGTCCCTCTTCCATCAGGTTTCTATTGATCACTTTCCATTTATCCATCCGGAGAGCGCGCTGCCCGCCGTATGCCGGAAACTCCCAGTACAGGAATTCGTGTTCTACCTGCTCAGCGTCGTTGCCCAACAGCGTAGGCAGGAAGCTGATGCCATCCGTATCCTCAGGCACCGGCACACCGGCGATTTCACCCAGTGTCGGCATGACATCCCAAAAAGCGGAGATATGGCCGGTGGTTGATCCCGGCTCAATATGGCCGGGCCAGGCAGCGATCATAGGAACGCGGATGCCGCCTTCATAGACCGAGCCTTTGCCCCGGCCGCGTTCGCTGGGAAATGGGCCGCCGCTGTCGAACCAGGGTGAATCTGTTCCACCGTTAAAGCTCGGACCGTTGTCGGAGCTGAAGATGATCAGGGTATTATCATAGATCCCCTTTTCCTTTAAATCGTCAATAAGCAGGCCCACCTGTTCATCGAGATAGGAAACCATAGCGGCATAGGCGGCATGCGGGTTCGGATGTGGAAAGTAGCTGCGTTCCCCCAGGTAGGGGTCTTCTTCTCCAAACTTTTCCACGTAGTAATCTACCCAGCGCTGCGGTGCCTGCAGCGGCATGTGAGGAATGGGCGTTGCCCAGTAGAGAAAGAACGGTTCTTTCCGGTGACGCTCGACAAAGCCCAGAATTTCCTCAAACATCAGGTCAGGACTGTAATCAGTAAGGGTAAAAGGCGCATAGCTGGCCGGATCATTCGGGTCGGCGCCTTCAGCCAGTTTGGTGCGGGGCGGCACAGTATCATTCTCTAGATATACCCGCTGCTTATTTTTGTATAAATGGAGGGGGTAGAAGGTGTGGGCCTGTCGCTGGCAGTTGTAGCCGAAGAAGAAATCGAAACCCTGATTATTGGGAACGCCCCGGGTGCCGGGAGCGCCCAATCCCCATTTACCCACGATTGCGGTTTTGTAGCCGGCCTCTTGCAGTTGGGTGCCGATGGTTTTGGTTTCCGCCGGCAGGGGACGCTGTCCTTCCAGGGTGGAATCGCGAAACATGGCCAGGTAATCCCAAACGTCACCGCGGCTACCCCACTCGTCGTTACCGCGGATATAGGCGTGCCCCGTGTGCTTACCCGTCAGCAATACACAGCGCGACGGTGCGCAGACGGGCGAGCCGGCGTAGTGCTGGGTGAAGCGCATACCGTTTTGCGCCAGTTGGTCTAAATTTGGCGTTTCGATTTTGGTTTGGCCGTAGCTGCCGAGTTCGCCGTAGCCCAGATCGTCGGCGAGGATGTAGATGATGTTGGGACGCCGACCGCCGGCTTCTTCAGCACCGGAGCGGCAACTTCCCGTCAGGAACATCAAAACGGGTAACAGAAATAGGCCGTAAAATTGCATGGTTTCCCTTTTTCTCGAATTTCTTCTACAAGCTTCTGTTTTCACAGGCTTTATTTTGTGTCCGAAAGATATTGATAATTGATGGAGTTTCCAGAGGCGGAAAGGGTAAAAGTGGAATGAAAAATAAACAAAACGATAGTAGCTTGATAGGTTTTCAGCTGACTGGGGGGATCATTTCTAGCACGGTCCTTCTCGTCAGCCCTATCGAAGCAAAGGAGGAATTCGAATGGGTTTTTAAGAGTTGAAAGCTTCGCGAAGAGGCGGCACCAAAGGACGACGCTTCGTGCTGTAGCTTTCAGCTTTTTTTTGGCATGGGATAAAACAAAAATTTCTTCTCGGCCTTTATCGCCGGCTCAGACAGGCCAAGAGCTGCCGCCTCATTACCTCGCATATTCCGGAAACTGTTGTCGCATCATTTCCTCCGCCCGGCGCGGAAGGTAGACGGCGGCGGCGTAGCCGTATAGCAAGGCAAGTATAAACAGACCGGCCATCGCCAACAGAGCACCATGGGTATTGGGAATGTGATTTATCAACAAATTGATCCAGGAATACAAGGCGCCGTACATCGCTCCCCCTACGCCGGCGGCCATGGAGAGCGGCATCTGAAGGAGGAGAAAAGATTTACTTTTCCGTTTACTGCTTTGAAAGGTATAGCGGAAGCTGAAATAGAAAACCGGCAAATAGAGCAGAAATGCTGTAATGAGTATATATTTTTCAAGCTGCTCTTCCGGAAAATACAGAAACAGTTGATACAGTCCAAAGAATAATCCCAGAGGAACCCACAACTTTGAAGGATGGAGCAAAGACTTGAAGAAGCGGCCAAGTTCCCGGACGCCTTGCTTCTGCACGGCCCTTTCCCGCGCTTCGACTACCTTGGCGAAGCCGAAGATTCCAAAAGAATTATACACCTGATCCAGGGCTTGCTCAAAGGACAGATCCGGATTTTCCCGCCACTTTTCCTCGATAGCGCTGGCCAGGTGATCCACGATTTCCACCTGTACGTCGTAGTAGCGGACGCGCTTGCGATAAACAAAGTCGAACAGATAGTCAATTTGCTCCTGCGTCAATTGTTTTGATCTCACTTCAGGCATAGATTTTCTTATCAGGTTTGATTCCATAATCAAGTGGTTTTGGGATGGATCACCAGCTGCATATGCTGAATAAAGCGGGCCAGCTCTTCCAGCTTACTCTCCGTCTCTTTCTTTCCCTTCGGCGTCAGCTTGTAGTACTTGCGCTTACGTCCTTTCACCGTTTCGTACTCGGGCGTAAGCAGGGCCTGAGCTTCCAGTTTGTGTAAGGCCGGATATAAAGCGCCCTCGGTTATTTCGAGCTCTCCATCCGTCAATTCCTTGACCTTCTGCGTGATCTCATAGCCGTACATGCGGCCGTTCTCAGACAGCAGCCGGAGAATAATCGTCGTTAGCGATCCTTTATATAGCTCTTTACTTGCCATAAGGCAAATATACCTAAAATTCTTAGGCATGCCAAGAATATGCCTAAGAATTTTAGGTATGGATCAGAATTTTCACCCTTCCGGTTATTGAAGAGAACGGATCAGATGCCAGACGACAGATACCGACCGCCTCCAGGTCTTCGGCGCTGAGGTCAAATTCGACGAGTGTTTCCGCAATCTATTCTGCCTACGGAGGTTAAAGAAAGATTAATCCACGCCCGTTCACATCCCTCCTGTACTTTTTTTTGTTGCTTTAGGGAAATTATCCGACGAGGACGCCGGCAGCGGCTTCCCCAAAGCAACAAGTAAATGAGTCGATCTAAAGAACTGGGCACTGAGCCGATCGGTAGCCTGCTGGTTAAAATGGCTGTTCCGGCCTCGGTAGGCATCCTGGTTATGTCGATCTATTTTATTGTGGACACGATTTTTGTTGGCCGCTTTGTCGGGACGCTGGGAATAGCCGCCATCACGGTAGTCATGCCCATCACTTTTTTCATTTCCTCCATCGGCATGGCGATCGGCGTGGGCGGTGCTTCGGTTATTTCACGGGCTTTGGGGGCGGGAGAGGATGCGAAGGCTTTTCATACTTTCGGAAACATGCTGGGGCTTACCCTGACGCTTGCCGTTTCTCTCGTTCTGGCCGGTTCTTTCTTTCAGGTGCCCGTCCTGCAGCTGTTCGGCGCACAGGGCGATATTATCGATCCCGCGCAACGGTATTTTTCCATCATACTTATCGGGGTGCCTGCCCTGGCCTGGGCTATGATGTCAAACAACGTCATGCGAGCCGAGGGAAGGCCCAAAATGGCCATGCTGTCCATGATGATTCCGGCTGTGGTCAATATCATTCTGGATCCTATCTTCATCATTGTGCTGGACTGGGGACTGGAGGGGGCGGCCTGGGCGACGACCATTTCCTATTACATGAGTGCAGTCTTCACGATTTGGTTTTTCTTTCTCGGGCCTTCGGAGATGAAGCTTTCCTGGAAAATGCTGCTACCGGCTTTCAACCTGATTCGCGAAATTGGCTCTATCGGCTTCGTGACGCTGGCCCGGCAGGGTACGGTGAGCCTGTTGACCATCGTGCTCAACCATTCCTTATTTGCCTACGGTGACGAGCTGGCCGTCGCCATTTTCGGGATTATCAACCGGATCATGATGTTTGCCAATTTTCCGGTGCTGGGCATCACCCAGGGTTTTCTGCCCATCGCCGGCTATAATTTCGGCGCCCAGCAGTGGCAGCGGGTCAAGGAAACTATTCGCATTTCCATCCTGTCGGGTACGGCCATAGCCGTCGTGATCCTGACCTGTATCCTGTTTTTTGCCGAACCTATTGTCAGCCTTTTCACCAATGACCCTGACTTGCTTGGGCCTACGCCGCGCGCCCTAAAACTCGCTTTTCTCGCCGTACCGCTCATCACCGCCCAATTGATCGGCTCTGCTTACTTTCAGGCCGTAGGCAAGGCTTTACCTGCCCTGTTTTTAACCATGACCAAACAAGGCTTCTTCCTCATTCCCCTCGTACTTATCCTTCCTCTGAGGTTCGGTCTCGACGGCATTTGGTACGCCTTTCCCCTTTCCGATATTCTGGCCGCTTTTGTCACCATGGGTTACCTGCTGCGCGAAGTACGCCGCAAACTCAACCCCGCCATTGAACACGAACTGGCGCCCGAGGTTATACAGAAGTAATTATTCGACACTTTTTTAAACGCAAATACCAACATCCCCTTATGAAAAGAAGAGCAAAAGCTTTCTGGAAAGGCACCGGCAAAGAAGGTACGGGTACTTTAACCACTACCAGCGGCGTACTCGACGAACAACCTTACTCCTTCCGCCTCCGCTTCGAAAACGAAGACGGCAAGAAAGGAACCAATCCGGAAGAACTCATCGCCGCCGCCCACGCCGGCTGCTACAATATGGCGCTGGCCGTTCAACTCGGCGAAGCAGGATTCACTCCGGATAGCCTGGACACTCAGGCCGAAGTCACCCTGGAGCAAACTGACGGCGGCTTTGCCATCACTACCGTCAAACTGAACCTGAACGCTAAAATTCCCGGCATCAGCAAAGATAAGTTTATGGAACTGGCCAACGGCGCCAAGGAAGGCTGCCCGGTATCGAAGGTGCTCAATGCCGATATCAGCCTGGATGCCAAACTTGCTTGACGGATTGATGGGATGATTGGGGTGCCCGGCCGTCGATCTGATGACCGCCCCCCCATCATCCCATCGTTTGGTCACCCTTCCACTTTCGAGGTTTCTTTTTTCCCAACGAATGCGAAATCACTGACGACAACCTCCGTGATATATCGTTTTTCTCCATTCTTATCCGTATAACTGCGGTGGGTCAGTTTCCCGCTCAGCGCAACTTCTTTTCCCTTCTTGAGGTGCGTGTTCAGCGTTTCCGCCAGCTTTCCCCAGGCCACACAGCGGTGCCATTCGGTGCTCTCCACCCGGTCGCCGTTCTGGTTGCGATAGTTTTCGGAAGTAGCCAGCGAAAACTGGGTCTTCATCTTGCCGCTGTCAAATTTGGTGAATTCCGGGTCACGACCGAGGTGACCGATCAGGGTTACTTGATTTCTCAGATTCATGATGTACGATTTTAAGTTAGACAAAAAGAATTCCTATGCAGAGCCCGGAAGGGCATCAGGGAAAAAGCTGTCGGCAGCCGGCCGAAAAATGCATACGCTGCAGTAGAGAACATTTCGCTTTCCTGCCGGCAAAGTCCTTTAACATTAGTTGGGTAGGAAGTAGTAGGGATCGGGCGCGATAAATTGCTTCCGTTGCACCTCGCGCGTAATACAAATATGGAAGGGATTAAAGCAATTAGTCGTATGATAATCGATTACTTTCGTTTGTAATCGTTTGTAAACGACTATGAGGGGAATAAATGTCCAAATGCTGGCTTTTTTCCGGAAAAGCACGCATTTTTGACCTGTCAAATCACCCATTCGCATGTATCACGAGAAACTACGCCTTTATTTCGAGCAATTTATTTTTACGTTGAAGAAGCACCGTGATGCGATAGACTTCATCTACAAACACCGTATCTGGGAAGGTTTCTGGAAATACGGTTGGGTAGCCAAGCTGCTGGTCGTCATCGGCGTGATTATCGGAATGAAATTTCTGAGCGTTATTTTCAGCTGGTTTACACAGGCCGACACCTCCGATCCCATCGCCGTAATCAGCAGCGTAGGCAGTCTGATGGGACAAATGGCTGAAGAGGGATACGAGTTTCTCTTCCTGGGCGGCATGAAGTACATTATGATGATCATCCTGGAGATCGTTGTCTTTCACGTCTGCCGGCGCACTACGGCCATCCTCACCGGTCAGGACAGCCAAGCCAGTTTCGATGCGTTTGTCAAGGCCCAGGTCCGTATGATCAAGGTGGTGATTCGCTGCTATATCATGGAGATGATCGCCACGATTCTTTTGAAAATATTCTTCGGCATCTTCGGGTTCGTTGATTTTCTGCAGCCCGCTTTCGTCTTCGGCGTGCAATGCTACTACCTGGGCTTCGTCGTCATGGATAACTATTTCGAACAATTTAGCCTGAGTATCAAGGAGAGTGTAAAATACGCCCAGAATTTTATTGGTGTCGCGCTGGCCATTGGATTGCTGCTGCAGGGCATGTTCTCCATCCCGATTGCCGGCGCCATTGCCGGGCCCTTCATCTCCGCCGTCGCGGTCACCCTGGTCCTGTTCGAACTCAGCGACCTGCATAAACGGCCCTCGATGGCGCCGGAACCGGAAGAGGTGGTTTGAAGCCTGGCTTCGGGGTTTAGCCCGGAGCCATCATTCATTCTTCCAGCCGCATCATTACGTAAACCAGGATATATTCCCCGTGTTGCTGGTAAAAAACGTCGTAGTATTCGTGGTAGTCCTCTTTGACGATTTCGGCGCGGGTGTATCCCTGTCCGAAGTCGAAATCAAAAGGCTCTACCAGGAGGTTTTGACAAAAATCAATCTGCCGGCGACCGTAGGCTTTATACAGCGCTTCCTTGGCGCCCCAGTAGATGTGCAGGTGCTCGATCCGACGGATAGCATCCAGGCTGGCCATTTCTTCCGGGCGCATATACCTGTTGGCCAGCCGCTCAATCTTCCCAACCAGAAACTGTATATCGATACCGACAGGGCGGGGAGCCGCGATGGCGGCAGCTAATTCATGGGAATGGCTGATGGAGATAAACCAGGCGGCGCCTTTCAGATGTGGCTTGCCGTGATCATCTTTGATGAAAGCCCCGCGCTGTTCCCGTCCCGACATGTCATGCACCAGCTGCCGAACCGCCAGCCATTCTGTGCGCCGCCGTCCTTTAATGCCGGATAATTGTCTGGCTTCAGCAGGGGCCAGTTCCAGTTTTTCCAGAAACCATTCTTCCGGTTCCTCGATCTTCCAGATGCCGATTTCTCCTTCGGGACTCAATGCTTGGTGCAGAATAATGGGCATATTCTTGGTTCGTTGTAAATGGAATTGCCGTCCGCTTTTTAAAACCTAACTCCGGCACGGGCTGTTTGTTGGATATGACAGCAAAGGTAGAAGTCAGAAAACACAAACAGCTCACCGGCCATAATGCTTCCATTTTTTCCGTCGTCGCCGGGCCCAGTCACCAGTATTTTCTCTCCGGCGCCGGAGACGGATGGGTCGCCAGGTGGGATCTGGACAATCCGGAGACCGGCCGTCTGATTGCCAAGGTGGAAACACAGATTTTTTCGCTGCTCTATCTGAAAGACCAGCGCAAGGTCGTCGTCGGAAATATGAACGGCGGCGTTCACTGGGTAGATACCGACAATCCTGAAGCTACAAAAAACATCGCACACCACCGAAAGGGCGTCTTTGCCATCGAGCGAGTCGGCGAGCATATCTTCACAGCCGGAGGCGGCGGAATGCTCACCCGCTGGTCCCTGGCGGATGGCCGCTCCCTCGAGAGTTTTCAGCTTACCAATCAGAGCCTGCGTTGCATTGACTACAATGCCGCACGCAAAGAACTGGCAGTAGGCTGCAGCGACAACAGCATCTACTTTCTCGACGCCGGCACCCTCGAATTACGCGAACGCTGGAAAGGCGCCCATGAAAATTCCGTCTTTACCGTCCGCTACGCCCCCGACGGAAAGCATATCTTCAGCGGCGGCCGCGACGCCCATCTCAAGGTATGGGACAGGCAGGCAGGCCGGATCGTGGCGGATCATCCTGCCCACTGGTTTACCATCAACGACATCGCCATCCATCCGGAAGGCCACTGGCTGGCTACCGGCAGCCGCGACAAAACGATAAAGATCTGGGATGCGCAATCCTTCGAATTGCTTAAAGTGCTGGAAACTGCCCGCGACGGCGGCCACGTCAATTCTGTCAACCGCCTCTTCTGGTCCCCCTACCGTAATTACCTCATCTCCGGCAGCGATGATCGCAGTCTGATCATCTGGGAGGTGAAATCTTTGCGCCGGTCTATTTCACTGTGATGCTGCCTTCGAGCAGGACCGGGCTGAGCACTTCCTCCCTGGCATTCGCTATCTCCACGATCGTAGGCTGATCCGTCAGGGTTACCGGGCAGCTCGCACCGGACTGCCCCACCGCTTCATAACAAACGGAAAACAATACCGAATTATCAGGAATGGTAACGGCCGCCAGATTGGGCTCAAACCAGGAGACGGTCAGCCGGTCGGAATGATCGGCGGGACGACCGAAATTCTGCGCCGATAAGCCGGGCAGACCAAAATTAGTCACCTCAATAAAACGCAACACTTCATCATCCCAACCGATACTGTACTGCATCGTAAGGATATTCTCAAAATTTTCGGCGCTTACATCCACACAAATCCGGTTGCCCGGAGTAACGGTTTCCTCAGAAGCCGTAAGGGTCAGTCGCTCATCCTCCGCACAGGAAAAAAGGCTTCCCAGGCCGGAGAGCACCAATAATACAGTAACGATACGCATAAAGTGGGTCGTTTTTGATTTATTGCGGGCAAAGATAAGATGCTTCGGCCATTTACCGGAAAGGCCAGGAAGCTTTTGGACAGAAAGTAATACCCACTTGCCCATATTGCCGTTGCCGACACCGGCGCACAGAAAATAACCTTTTCTTACGCCCTCTGTTTCAATGTTTAACAAAAACCTGCATTTTTGTAACCAGAAGCCTCAACTTTTTCCAGTGTTCACCGAAATAACTAACCTGAATCACCCATGTTAAAATCGAGCGCCTGCTTCTTACTGTTTTGCTGTCTGCTGTGTGGTATGCAATGTGATCAGCCGCCGGGCAGTCTTTCGGCCCGCGCCTATGTGCAAAACTGGCCCGGGCTGCGAGAATTATATAACAACCTGCGAGAGGCCGGGCAGCTCACCATTGTCTACGGTGCGCAACAGGAAAGGTATGCTGAACGATACCGCCGGCTCTGCACCCAACTGGCCGGCAAAGACAATCGCCGCTTCTCCATCAATTTGCAAAATGATACCGAACTCAACGACAGCGAACTCGGAGAGAAAATTATCCTGGCCGTCGGCACACCCGGTTCGAACAGCATAGTGAATCGGCTGCTGGATAAGCTCCCCCTAAGCATTAATGAAACGGAACTGCTGTTCAACGGCTGGCAGTTCAAGGATGAGGATACCGTATTCTCCCTCGGCTTTTATCCCAACCCTTTCAACCGCAAGTTGCCGGTACTGTTGATCACCGGCCTGTCGGACGAAGCCGTCCTGCAACAACTCGCTCAGATTCAGGAGGGCCGCCGTTCCATTTGGCGATGGAGTAATTGGGGGTATGCGGTGCACCAGAAAGGTCGCAGCGTTTTACTCGGAGCTTTCGATGATCAAACCTGGCGCCCCGATCCTCAACTCACTTTCAACTTCAGCGCTAAGGACAAACTCCTGCATACTACTGCTCACTACCGTTTCTTTGCCCGGCACAGCCAGCCCGATCCTGAGGCCGTCGCCAAACTGGTGGAAAACAGTGAACAAGCGGCCCGGGATATTGAGGCATTCTGCGGGAAAGGCATCAGCGATACACGCATCGACCATTACCTTTACAGTAGTTCGGAAGACAAAGGGCTGATTCTCCACAATACCGATCAGGCACATGTCGATTTTAGCGAAAGCAGCGTTCATACCATCCTCAATAACATCTATGAGGAGCATTTTACCGGAGCGGAAAACCTTTTATTACTCCGTCAACTGCTTGGCCGCCCCCCTACGCTTGCGCTGGAAAAAGGGCTTGCCGTTCGCTTCACCCACAACTGGCAAAAGGACGGCTATAAGTACTGGGCGAAGCAGCTTTCTCGTGCGGGAAATTTGCTTCCGCTAAAAGAATTGCTCGACAATGAGGCCTTCCAACGCAACGCTGAGTTGCTCACCTCTTGCCAGGCCGCTTCCTTTGTTGACTACCTGATCGATACCTACGGGCGCGAAACCTTTCTGAACAACTACAATTCCTGGCAAGCCCTGGAGGGTGAAATTCCCCGCCTGGAAGAAGAATGGCATACTTACCTGCTTAGCAAAAGCGTGCGGAATGTAAGGCAGACGCAACCGCAACCGCTCCCCTATCTGCGGGGCTTCACCCTCGCTCACGAAGGCTACCAAATTTACAACGGCTATGCCTCCCGAATGGCGCGCCAGTCGCTGGAACAGCTCGAAGGTTTGCATGTTAACGCCGCTGCCATCGTTCCCTACTCCTTCACACGCGATCCTAAAGCACCGAACTTCATCCCCGTAGCCGAGGGCCCGGGTTCGGAGAATAACGAAAGTGTCATCCATGCCCTGTACGCCGCCAGGGAAAAAGGCATGGTTCCCATGCTCAAACCGCAAATATGGGTCGGCGGCGGCAGCTGGCCCGGCGATGTGGAAATGCAAAGTGAAGCCGACTGGGAGCAGTGGTTCGACTACTACGGCCGCTGGATCAGCCACTACGCCATGCTCGCTGAAATGCACGAAATACCACTCTTCTGTATCGGGACGGAACTGGGAAAAACAACCTTGCAACAGCCGGGAAAATGGCGTCAGCTCATCCGGCAGATCCGAAAAATCTACAGTGGCAAAATCACCTATGCCGCCAATTGGGGAGAGGAGTTCGAAAAGCTCTCTTTCTGGAAGGAACTGGATTACATGGGCCTCAATTGTTACTACCCTCTCAGCGCCGACAGCAGCGCTACCCAGGCCGAGCTGGAGGCCGGATTTCGGGATATAGGCCGGCGGGTAAAGGCCGTCGTCGACCGCGAACAAAAACCCATGCTGCTCACAGAAATCGGCTTTTCCAGTGTAGCCGCTCCGTGGATGAGCCCTCATCGCGACGGCTACGAGCGTCCTTACAATGAAGCCGACCAACGCCTCTGCTACGAAGTCGTGCTGGAGCAGATCAGCCAGCATACCGACTGGTGCCGCGGCATCTTCTGGTGGAAATGGCCGACCGAGATCGATCACCGCGGCCGGGAGGGAGGCAAAGGCTTTACGCCAAACGGAAAAGCAGCAGCCGAGGTCGTGCAACAATACTACGGACAGATGAAGGCGGAGGAGAAAAACTGACTTGCGGCTTCGCAACCAAGATTAAATGCCCGGCGGTCAGATACAACAAAATCCCGCCTCGTACCCTTATATTTACACTATGGAAAGAACAGAACAGATCAGAGCCTACCTCACCGGCCGTCTTCCCCTGGAGGAAGCCCAGGCCTTTGAACGGGCTATGAAGAAAGATCCGGAACTGGCCATGGAAGTGGAATTTCATGACCTGGAGGAGCGGCAACTGGACCTGTGGGAAAAGGGCGAACTGGGTCCGGAACTCAATGGCTGGCTACCCGGACTGGAAGCCCTGCGACAATCCGGCGCCCCCCTGTGGCTCATGAGCCTGCTGACCAGCACTATGGTCGTTGGTATGACCGGCGCGCGCTCCCGCAAACGGCAAAAACCCAGATCAGGCAATCCTGAATCCACCCTGAGACAGGATTCAGATCGCGGGGAAGCCGGATCCGGCCAGGGACACTCCGACGAGGATCACCCCCCACGGGAAAGCTCCCGGAGTAAGAATGAACCGGAATTGAATTAAGGAACTATCTTCATATCTCTTTCTATGCATTCGACTATCACTCCTCAAAAGCGCAGCTGGTATACTACCCAGAAAGATGAATTCCTTGGAACTGACATCCTGCTGTGGGGCAAACCGCTGCCCTGATGGGAATCCTATCCCATTCCATGAGGTGATGTGTGGATTTATTTCCTAGTTTTGCACTCCTTTGCATAGCAACGGCAAATGGTCAACGGTTTACCGACAACGAATCAACACACATGATCCTCAGTGACACCAAAATACTGGAAGGCATCGCCAACGGCGAAATCGTCATCGAACCCTTCAACCGCGAGTACCTGGGCACCAACTCCTACGACGTGCACCTCGGCAAGTGGCTAGCCCGCTACAAAGACCACATCCTCGACGTCCGCAAGCACAACGAGATCGAGCACTTTGAAATCCCGGAAGAGGGCTTCGTGCTGCATCCCAATACGCTCTACCTCGGCGTGACGGAGGAATACACCGAAACACACACGGCCGTCCCCTTCCTGGAAGGCAAGTCGAGCGTCGGCCGCCTCGGCATTGACATCCACGCCACCGCCGGCAAAGGTGACGTCGGCTTCTGCAATACCTGGACCCTGGAAATCTCCTGCACCCACCCCGTTCGCGTCTACGCTGGCATGCCCATCGGCCAGCTGATCTACTTCCGTGTCGACGGCGACATCGAACGCTATTACAACAAGAAAAAAGACGCCAAGTACAACAAACGCACGGTGAAACCGGTGGAGAGTATGATGTGGAAAAATAAGTTTTAGGGGTGGCAGCACCCGGCCACCAATTTCTTGTTAAGAAAATATTAAATTACCGTCATCCCACCGTTACCTTTTCGCCTTTTCCGGTCTTTTCTCCACCCGATATTGGGGCATATCATGTTTCAAACCTATCTGGATGAAAAGATTACTTACCCTTTGTCTGGTCTTGCTCCTGGTCGACGCCTTAAGCGCCCAGGCGCCCGACCCTCAGTTTCAGGCACGGATCTTCCGGGCGGGGTCAGTCCGGCACCTCGCGGTACAGCCTGACGGAAAAATTCTGGTCGCCGGCGACTTTCAGTTAGTCAATCAACGCAGCGTATTTGGTCTCATGCGCATTCAACCCGACGGGCAGAACGATGATTCCCATCAGGGACGGGTCACCGTCAGAGGACCCATTGAGGCCATGGCCCTGCAGGCCGACGGAAAACTGCTGGCTAAAACCAGCGCCTTTACCTACTTCGGAGAACTGCGCGAAGGATTACTGCGCATAGATGCCGACGGATACGTGGACGAAGGCAACTTTTCCCCCGATTTGGGTGAATTGGAACAAATCAGGCAAATACTGCCTATGGCTGACGGCCGGATCCTGGTAGCCGGCTCCAAAACCGGAGAATCTTTCACCAGGTTTATTATCCATCGTCTGAACGCAGACGGCAGCCGCGATACTACCTTTCAGTCGGCCGGTAACGACGGGGGGCTAACCGCTGTGGCACTGCAGACCGATGGTAAAATTCTGTTGGGCGGCAAAAACCTGCTGGGACCAGGAGGAACCGGCAACTTTATGATTCGCCTGCACCATGATGGTTCGGTGGACGAGGACTTTCAGCCCGGTTTTCCTGCCAATTATGGAAACGTTATTAGTGGAAACGGCGTCCAACTGCTCGCCGTCCGGCCCACCAACGGTCACATAATCAGCCTAGGCGGGTTCAGTCAAAACCGCCTGATCGTATTCGATGAAGACGGCGGCCTGATTGCCGACATCCCGGTTCCGGAACCCGTCCATGCTGTTTGTATGGCGCCCGATGGCGACCTCTTCCTCGCCGGCGGCGTCAATACAGATGAGCGATATTTTGGTCAAATCCCGCAGAATCACATTTACCGCTACGGTGCAAACGGCGTTCTGGAACAACTAGATGCCGGCGCCGGCAGCAACGACCCGATCGCCGCATTGGCCCTTATGCCCGATAACAGCCTGTTGGCCGGGGGCGACTTTATCGATTACGACAATCAGCTCCGGCCCGGCCTCGTGCGTCTGTCAACAGATAACGGAACGGTAGACGAATTATTCCAACCCCATATCCTGGCGCCGGGTACTGTCAACGGAGTGGTAGCCTACCCGGACGGGAAGGTACTTGCCGTTGGTGATTTCCAGCTTGTAAGAGACCAAACGGAAAATGTTAAAGCCTATCACATCGCCCGTCTGCTCCCCGACGGCAACCTGGACCCCTCTTTTCTGATCGGAGCGGCTGTCCAGAAAAGACCTATTTATGCTGCTGAACACAGCGAGAACAGCAATTCCCTGTTGGTCAGCGCCCGCTACGAAGCCGCCGACTCGAATCAGACTTCGTCGATCAACGGTCTGACCAGACTGAACTACAACGGAATGACTTCTACCAACCGGCTGATCATTCCCTATGCCGGAAAGCATAACGATCCCGTCATCGTAGCCGTCGATAAGCAGGGATACATCTATACCTACGGTACTCAGACGATCCAAACGGCCGCCGGCCCCCGCAGTTTCGTCCGTTTTAAGCCCGACGGCACGATCGATGAGCAATTTACGGCGCAGCCTTATTATAATGCCTTTGTAAAAAAGATTCTTCCGCTTCCTGACGGCCGGGTGCTGCTGACCGGATTCAACTTTCCCGTTGCCCCCGCTCTGAACGGCCCTATTATCCGGATCAATCCGGACGGGAGTAAGGACCAGACTTTTAATCTCAATACACCGTACCTCATCAATACCATTACCGATGCCGATCTGCAATCGGATGGTAAAATAGTGATCCTCGGAGAGGTTCTCGGAGAAGATCAATCCTGGTCCAACGTACTCATGCGGCTGGATACGGCCGGTGCACTCGATACCGGTTTTGGAATACTTTCTTTTGCCGGGCCTCAGCTCAGTAAGGTTAAAGCCCTGAACGACGACCGTCTGCTGATCTATGGTAAGGGGCTTTCCCCCGGCGGTACTCCCATGCAAATGCCCGCAATCGTCAATGCTGACGGAGGTCAGCTCACACCGATGGGCTATCTACCGGAAGGTAGTATTAATCAGGTCGTCAATGTTCCGGATGGCTTTATCGTCGGTGGTAAATTTGCATTCGGCGGCGGATTTACCAACGTGTCCCTGGCCAAGTTTAACCTGACGAGTACCAGTCGCCCGGTTACTCCGGGCAGCAGCGACTTTCCCGCCCAGCTATTCCCCAATCCAACACTGGAAACGGATCTGACACTAGCTTTTAAAAATCCGGTGACCGATCCACTTCAGTACCGGATTTACCTGCCCAACGGCCAGACCACCGCAATCAACGGCGTCATCGGTTCGGGAACGGCGCAGCAAGTACTGAATATTCAGACCCTACACCCCGGCTTTTACCTGATTGAACTGACAAAAGGGGGCAGAAGTGGTCCGCCCCCTTCGTGAAGCGGTAAGAGAATTGTTAAAATTCAGAAAATATTTCCGCCGCAGCCGGGAAACAGATATAATAGGGATGTACCTAATCTGTTTCCCATGCTGCGTCTTTTATTCCTTCCGCCACTTTTGCTCTGCTTCCTGCTATCTGCCCAAACCATAGATCCCGACTTCCGCCCCCACATCATGAATCCCGGGCCGGTAACTGATATCCTGCCCCTGGAGGACGGCCGCCTGTACGTAACCGGGGAGTTTCAATTTGTCAACGATCAGCGCCGGGCGGGTATCGTGCGACTGCGTGCAGACGGCAGCGTCGATCATAGCTTCCAGACTCCACCAGAGGTAATAAATGTGCAGCAGGCAGACAGACAGGCAGACGGAAAGCTGATTCTCCGGACAGCAGAAGAACTCCTCCGTCTCCAAGCGGACGGCGCTCTCGATGAAACTTTTCAGGTTCAAATTTCCGATATTGAAATTGTTCAGGAATTCCAGCTTTTACCCGACGGCAAAATCCTCATTACCGGCCAGCGCAATATTGTCGCGCCAACCCTCGAGGATTTGTTCTTCATCCGGCGCCTGCTTCCGGACGGACAAACCGATACCACCTTTCAGCAACCCGAGCAGCGCTTCGGCATCCTCAATACCTTTATTGCCGACACCGCGGGTGGTGTCTGGATTACGGGCAACATTGATTTCGGCATCGGTCCGGTAAGCGCCCCCCTGATCCATCTTCTTCCCGACGGTTCGCTGGATACGGATATCCCCTATGATATGCTGAGCAACCTGGATCCTGGTTTTGGGGAACTCCTGGTGCGTCCCGCCAGTAATGAACTGATTGCTTTTGGTGGCGGGGCCATTCGAATATTTACTCCTTCAGGAGATTTGTTTTTTATCCTTCATCCGCCCGGAGGCGTGCCCCGTAAAGCCATGATGACCACATCGGGAGAGGTGTATTACGGAGATGGCAATACCTATTTAAACGGTGAAAATTCTACGGGTTTAATTCCGCGGAACCACCTTTACCGTTTGACCACGCTCAACCAGCTCTTTCGCCTCGACACGGGCAGCGGCGCTGACAACCCGATCGACGCCGTGGGGTTGCAAGCGAATGGCACACTCTACTTCGGCGGCCGCTTTTCCACGGTCGACGATCAGATCAGGAAGGGTATCGCCAAACTGAATGCGGACGGCAGGCTGGAGGACACCTTTTCACCAGATATTCTTTCCCCCGGCCTGGTCCGGACCGTTTTGCCGCAAGGCGACAAAGTTATCGTCGGCGGCCTTTTCTACTTTGTCGACGGCCGCCTCGTCAAACACCTGGCCCGCCTCGACGCCAACGGCCGGCTCGACACCACTTTCAACCTCTCAGCGGCCCAGCATACGCGCCCGGTGTATGGAATCACCCAATTGGACGGCGGCAACCTGCTCGTGTCATCTCAGTATCGCACCGGCGCCGTGGATCTGGATAATAAGGTCAATGGGTTGCAAGTGCTAACGCCCGACGGCGCCCCCCTAAACTTGCTCGACTTTTCCTATCGCCCAATCGCCGGTTTTTTCGATCTGCATCCCTCTCCACCGGGTGCTCCGGTCTACCTGACAGGATTCTTCGATTTTTCTCCTCCGGTAGATCCTTCCATCAGTAATTTCGCACGGCTAAGCCCCGATCTGATGATCGATACCAACTTTATCCGCCGCATTGATTTTCGCTCTGTCTGGGATGTCCTTAGCCTTCCCGACGGCGAGACGCTGATCCTCGGACGCGATATCAGCTTCGAGGATCAATTTTTCGGTCTGGTGCTTCCGCTAAACCCAGAAGATAACCCCGTGCCCAGCTTTCAGCTCGACCCTACTCTATCGATTGTCAGCGCTTTCCGTGGCGCTGCTTTGCCCGACGGGGGAATTGCTTTGGTTGGAGAAATCGAAACGGAAGAGGGGATACAGGACGGACAACTCCTCGTACGCCTGAATGATGACGGTTCCCTTGACGATACCTTCCAAAGCGGCAGGATGACGAAACCTGGATCTATTCGAACCCTTCACGCGCTGCCCGGCGAACGCCTGCTCATCAGCGGGCCCCTCCAGACCTACAACGGTCTACCGGCGCCTTCCAGCACGCTCATTCTCGATCGCAACGGAACTGTATTTGATGATTTCGGCGGCCGGGTCAGCGGCTACTTCCGCACCATTCGGGAAAAAGATGTGGAAACCCTCTACGCCGGCGGCCAAATCGCGCTGTTGGATGGGCCCCTAAGCGCCGGCCTCGTCCGAATCGAACTGACCCCGACCAGCCGCGATCCGGAGCCGGAAAGTCGCCCCCTCCCCTTCCGCCTGCATCCCAATCCGGTGACGGAGGGAGTGCTCCAATTACGACTGGAAAGCCCTTTGTCCTCAGATGCATCCTATCAGCTGCTGAGCGCGGACGGGCGATCTACCCTTGTCACCGGGATAATACCGGCGGGCGCAAGCGCTGTGGAACTTTCACTTGCGCATTTGCCGAAAGGCGTATTCTTCTTGGTGATGACAAGTGAAGGAAAGCAAAAGACGGTGAGGGTAGTGAAGCAGTGACTCGAAGATTAATGTCGTCAACTTTAGCGGTTTTGTACACTTCTGTGGTTGGATCTTCCTCGGTTCTATTGTTCTACGGTTCTGTTCAAGGCCCATATATTGAACCGTAGAACAGAGGAACAGATGAACCGTAGAACAGAAGAACAGATGAAGTGGTGCAAAACCTTAAATTGATGACATTAGACTCGGAGATACTCCTTGTTTCCCGGTCCCCCGGTCATTTCCGGTTTAATTTAATTATACCTATTATTGTTTACTCCGCCACCGCGCCAACCATCGCCGCACTCTTACCGGATGCACGATTCCCAAACTCCACCCCATCGCCGCCATTACAACGATCATCGATCCCAGAAAAATAGAACCGAACCCCACCCCAGCATCGATCAGTATCCCAAAAAGCGGCGGCCCGAGGGCCGTGGAAAAAACGATCACGGTGGTCGCAATCCCGCGCACGCTGCCGATGATGCCGGCGCCGTAAAGTTCGGCGAGTACGGCGTTCTTCACCGGGCTGCTGGCGCCGTTGGACAGCCCCAGCAGAAAAAGCGCTACGGGGTATACCCACGGGGCGGTAAACGAGGCAAGCAGGATCAATCCGAGAACGTAAGGCGTCATGTAGAACGGCAGCATCGTCCGCGCCGTCAATCGGTCGACCAGCGGACCGGAGAGCAGCATTCCCGATGCGCTGGCCACTGCAAAGGCCGCCACCGATCCCGCTACCCAGCCGGCCGGCCAGCCGCGGGCTTCGCCCAGTTTGAGCTGGAAAAAGAAAATGGCGGTATTCAGAAGAGCTAACAGAAAGAAAGTCGGAATTATCACCCAAAAGACGCGCCCGCGCAGGAGGCGAAGCGGATTACGAACAGTTTTATAATCCTCCGGATTGCTCGTCTGGTCAACCCGTACCGGCCGGCGAACCTTCGTCGGGATGTATCGCACCAACCACAAGGCCAGAGGCAGCAGTACCAGGATCAACCAGACGGCCGAGGCCTGCAAGGCTCCGCGCCACCCCAACCAAGCGATCAGGGCAGCAATCAACAAGGGCATCACCGCCTCGCTCGCCGGATAGCCCAGAGAAGCCAGACCAATCGCCTTGCCTCTGTTCTGTTCAAAACCACGCACCAGCGCCGAGGCAGCCGTGTGGCTCATCAATCCCTGTCCGCCCAGGCGCATGCCCCAGAAACCCAGCAATACCACTCCGGTTAAGGGCGCCAGCGAAAGCGTCAGCAAGGCGCCCGCGAGCAATAGCATCGTCAACAGCGTAAAGACAGACAGGCGCCACATATCTACGTAGCGCCCCACCCAGGGCAACAGTGCCGCACTGCCCAGGGTCGCCAGCGCATACAAAGAACTGATGCCCGTATTGCTCAACCCGAATTTCGCCGAGATATCGGGCACGTACAGCGACACGATGATCGTCTGTCCAAAACAGGAGAAAAAGGTCAACAAAAATCCGAATAAAAGAAGGGGTGTATTTTCCGTAAGGAAGGAAAGACGGGACATAAAAAGACTTCGTATTCAAGATGATTCAGAATGGCTTGAAGATAGATAATTTGGAAGACAAAGGTGTGGGAAAGCGGAAGGCGGAAGGCTTATCTTTATCGAATGAGGCGAGGGCGGACTGAAACGACCACAGGGAGCCCCGCCTTTGCGGGCAGAAGCGGCCGCAGCGGGCGAAGGCCCTTACCAACGAAGGAGGCCGGGGAAGGAAAGTTTACCCAAGGTAACGAGGGGCGGGGAAGAACAACCTCGAACAACCTCGAACAGAATCAAACCATCCCGAACCACTAACTTTTCAACGACTCGATCACCCTTCTGATCCCCTGCACCGCATCCAGAAAAGCTTCGTCCTCGTTATTCCAGGAGGCGATAGGTTCGGCACCGCGCGGGAGCGCCTGCAATTTGGCGAAAGGCTCGTGGCTCCAGTCTGCCGGGCGCAAGATGGTCGGGATAACTACTGCATCGCCCCGTTCATGGCGCCGCATCGCCTCCTTGAGTTCCACATCGTAGATATAGTCCGAGCTCAGAAAATCAGGGCTGACCATCAGCAGGATGATATTGGCTTCCCTGAGCATACGGCTGATCTGGTCATTCCATTCCTGCCCGGCAACAAGGGCTGAGTCGTCCCAGCTGTCGATGTGGCGGCGGCGGAGGGAAGCCATGTGTTTTTTTAGCTTTTTCACCCATTCCTCATCCTCCCGGGCGTAGGAAATGAAGAGCTTTATTTTGCCTTTCGGCCCGGCCTGGGCCGCCGGAGACCCCTGGTGAGTAGTCCCGGAAAACTTGGTATCCTGTGCGTCCGCTGCATCCAGGTTTTCCACTCCCGACAACAAGGAAAGCAGGGAATGATTAATGCGGTTGCGGTTGCGATTGTCTTCATCGTGCGAAAGAACACCCATGCGACTGTCGCGCTCATTGCGGTTCCATTGCCCTTGCAGCAGAATAAGCTGATTGTACAGGTCGTCGTCTTTTCCCTCCAGCCATTGGGTGAGCTGCGTCAGCGCCTGGCGGGTATTGCCAGCTACAACGAGATTGCGGATATCATCGGCTATCGGCATCTTTTTCTCCGGAAAATAGGCAAAATATCTCCGACAACAAATTTTATCCCGGGCTGTTTATCTCCTGTTGTATTTCATCAAAGAAGACACTTGCAAAATGCCCGAACTACCCGAAGTCAACACCGTCCAGCAGTATTTCAACGCCACCGCGCTGCATCAGCCTATCGATGAGGTGACCGTGCACGATGACTACATCATCCGCAATGTCAGCGGTGAAAAATTTATCGCCCTGCTGACCGGCCGCTCCTTTACCGGCTCCTACCGCCGCGGCAAATACCTGTTTGGCGAGCTGGACAACGGCCATCACGTGCAGCTCCACCTCGGCATGTCGGGTGACCTGAAATACTACCTCGATCCCGGCGACGAACCCAAACACGCCCGCTTTCTCTTCCGCTACACCAATGGCTACCATCTCGCCTTCGACTGCCCGCGCAAACTGGCGCGCATCATCTACATCGAGGATCTGGATAACTATATCAAGAAAAAAGGGCTCGGAGAAGACGCCCAGCGCATCAGCCGGGAGGGTTTTTTGGCTTTAGCCAAAAATAAAAAAGGCACCCTGAAAGGCTTTCTGATGAACCAGAAATATCTCGCCGGCGTCGGCAACCTCTACGCCGACGAGATCTGCTACCAGGCCCGCGTCCACCCCGCCTCGACGGTCGGCCAGGTCGACGAGGATACCCTTCGCCTCATCTACCAAAAGATGCAGGAGATCCTCGCTTTCGCCGTCGATAAAAACGCCCATTACCGACAGTATCCGGAAGACTGGCTCTGGAAGTGGCGCAAGGAAGGCCATCCTTGCCCCGAAAACGGCAGCACCGTCCAGAAAATGCAGATCGCCAGCCGGACGACGTACTACTGCGAGGGCTGGCAGCGGAAGTATTGAGGTTGTTCGAGATCGTTTGAGGTTGTTCTGGTAGCCGGGATAAACACTTCAGTTACAAATTTCATCAGTTCTATTTGGTTCTGTTCTCGTTCTGTATCTGTAGTTGTTCTGCGGCAGTGCTGCCAGATGAATCTCCGCTTATTGTCGCCAAAGTGGTTTAGGCTTTTCTGCTGCAGCCGGGAAAACAGGATTTTCGTTCCATTTTGGGCTTCTTTTGAGGCGCATAGCAGCGCTACGTAACGAAAAAGAAGTCCAAAATGGGGCGAAAAGACGTTTTTGATAGGCCAGCGAGAAAAGTCTGAATCACTTCGCCGACTACCGACTGATTTACCGCTTTTCCTTATCTTTGCGATCCCACTAAAAACAACTACCGGCGTCATGACCGAATTTCAATTGATTTACCTGGTTTCCGTTGGTCTGCTCGGTCCGTTGTTCATCTTTGCGGTGTATCGCTTTATCAAACGCGTAGAAAAAAGCCGTAAAAACCGGGTAAAAAAAGAACAGCCCGCCATTGCCATCGAAACCAGTTCTCCCCTCGATGACACGGCGGAGCAAATAAGAAGCACGGCCCTGGATAATATCGGCACCCGCTTTTCGATCATTGAGCGGATCTTTGTTCTCGTACTCATCATCGTCTGGGCACTCTTGCTCATTTTACCTTTTCTCAACACCTTGCCCGCCACTATCGTATCTGTTTTTGTCGGCACCTCAGCCGTTATCGTCGGTATGACGGCCCGTCCTTTTATTGAGAACCTGATTTCCGGAGTGATCATCAGCTTTTCCAAGCCTTTCCATGTAGGTGATACGGTGCTGATCGATAAAACCTACGGTACGGTGGAAGACATCACGCTCACCTACACCATCGTCCGTATCTGGGACTGGCGCCGCCACGTCATCCCCAACAGCCAGATGCTTTCCAAGGACTTTATCAATTATACGCTTAAGGATCAGCATATCTGGATGAAGGTCGAATTCTGGGCCTCCTACGATGCCGATATCGACCTGATTCAAAAGCTGGCTATGAAAGCCGCCAAATCCAGTCCGCATTTTATTCCTTATGAAGAGCCCTCCCTCTGGGTAATGCAAATGGGACAACAGAGCTACAAATGCTGGATTGCCGCCTGGAGTGATTCGCCCGCCAATGCCTGGGAACTGGGTAATGATATCCGGATGAGCCTCCTGCGCCAATTCCGTAAGCACGGGATCGCCGCCCATGATTTTGTCCTCAAAGAAAAAAGCAGGCAAGCGGACGAGGATTAAACGGGTGGACAGGATGAACCGCACCGGGATGCTTTCGGTACGGGGCTTCCGACTCTCCATTTCCGACTTCCGTCCAACTTCCTTATCTTGGTGCGTCTGTAAAAAACGCATCCGAATGTTATTGAAAAAACTGATCCCTATTCTATCTCTCCTGCTGACCTTCAGCCTGCTCAGGGGGCAGGCGCTTATCGAATACCGATTGGACCTCAGCGACATCGAACATCACGAACTCAATATCTCCGTGACTTTCCCAGCCGTGCCCGAGCAAGTACTCCAGGTGCGCATGCCCCGCTCCTCCCCGGGGCGTTACGCCGTACATAATTTTGCCAAAAACGTCTACGACGTGCACGCCTTCGACAGCCAGGGAAAAGAGTTGAAAGTATACCGCGCCAACCCCCACCAGTGGGACGTAGCCGGGCACGACGGCTCGGTCCGCTTCGAATACACTCTTTACGGCAACCACGGCGACGGCACCTACACCGGCATCGACAACCGCAAACTGCACCTGAACATGCCCGCCACCTTCGTCTACGGCGCCGGTATGCAGGACCGGCCCGTTGAACTGCGCATTGACCTGAGCGGACATCCGGACTGGGATGTCGCCACCCAACTGAAACCCTTGCCCGACGGAAGCTATTACGCAGCGGACTACTACTACTTCTACGATAGCCCCACCTTTGCCGGCGATATCGACTGGCGCCGCTGGCAATCGACTTCCAGCGGCAAAACCTACGACATCGAAATCGCTATGATCCACGAGGGCAGCGACGAAGAACTCGACGAGTATACCGAATGGGTTAAACGCATCGTGGAAGAACAAAAAGCCGTCTTCGGCGAGCTACCCGACTTCGACTACGGGCGCTACACTTTCCTCTGCAGCTATAACTCCTGGGTGTACGGCGATGGCATGGAGCACCGCAATTCCACCATCTGCAGCAGCCGGGGCAGCCTGGCCGATAACGCCCGCGGCCTCATCGGCACCATCTCCCACGAGTTTTTCCACTGCTGGAACGTGGAACGTATCCGCCCCCAGTCTCTTGAACCCTTCGACTTCGATCAGGCCAATATGTCGGAAGCGCTCTGGTTCGCCGAAGGCTTCACCTCTTACTACGACGATCTGGTGCTGTGCCGGGCCGGCATCCGCAGCCCCGAAGAATATGTGCGTGGGCTTACCGGCCTGCTCAACAACGTCCTCAACGCACCGGGCCGCCGGTACCGAAGCCCCATCGAAATGAGCTACAATGCTCCCTTCGTCGATGCCGCCACTGCCATCGACGAAACCAACTTCGCCAATACTTTCATCAGCTACTACAGCTACGGCGCCGTCCTGGGCCTCACGCTCGACCTTACCCTTCGCACCCGGTACGAAGGCCTTACACTCGATGACTTCATGCGGCGGCTGTGGCAGGAATACGGCAAGACCGAAACGCCCTATCGCCTGCCTGACCTGCAGCGCATCCTCGGCGAAATAACGGATGATCCCGCTTTCGCTAAAAGCTTCTTCAATGAATCGGTATACGATAGTAAGCTGCCCGACCTTTCGGAACTTCTGGCTGGAATGGGCATCAAATTGGAACCCTCGTATCCCAATCGCCCCGGTTTTTACGGCCTGCGCCTCGATTATCAGGGTGAAAAGGGCGCAGTCGTCCAGGGTCCGGTCCTAGAAAATAATCCGCTACACGCCGCCGGTCTGACTTCAGGCGCCCGCATCCTCGAACTCGCCGGACAACTGCTTGGCAGTGCCGATGAGCTGGATGCCATCATGGAAGGGCTGGAGATCGGCAAGAAATATGAGATCATTTACGTTCAAAACGGTATCGAGAAAACGGATACCTTCTCCGCTGCCGTGGATCCTACTTTGAGCGTGGAGCTCAGCGAAGACGCGCCGGAGCAAGCGGTGGAGCGACGGCAGGCCTGGCTGAAGCAGCCGTAGCCCCTCCGTCCTGCGGACACCTCCCCAGCGTAGGGAGGACGCCCCTCAGGCCTTCGGCCAGCTCCCCAGCGGGGAGCATAGTGTCCTCCCCGCTGGGGAGGTGTCCGCAGGACGGAGGGGGGAACGTTTTTTAACCACAAATCAAAACACAACCATGCGCTATCTATTCCTCCTACTCACCCTGTCTCTACTGAGCCACTATACTGTCGCCCAGCAAGCCGTGACCATCGAAAGTCTGCGGGAACTGCCGGATATCGGCAATCCCGTATTATCGCCCGACGGCGAGTTCCTCCTTTATACGGAAGCTTATGTTGACATAGAAGCGAACAAACGCAGCAGCCAGCTCTTCGCCCTGCACCTGCAATCCAAGCGGCGCTCGGAACTGACCTACAACGCCTTCGACGTACAATGGTCACCCGACGGAAAACACCTCAGTTACCTGGCGACTATCGGTGGAGAAACGGGTCTGTTCTGGGCTGCAATAGACATCCGCGGCAAGAATGCCAAACTGGGGACCCCACTGCGACTGACAACGGTCCGGCAGAGCAATCACTTCCTGGGGCATCCCACCAAAAAGAACTACGCCTGGAGTCCCGACGGCCGGCACATCGCCTTCGTCGCCGCCGATGAATCGACTTGCCGCGAGCGCGAAAACCCTAACGACCCGCTGGTTGTGGAACGAACGATGTACAAATCGCGCACCTCCTTCTCCGACAACTGCCTGACCCGTGTTTACGTCATGAACGCCAACGGCCAGAACAAACGCATCGTTACGCCCGGGCCCTACGACAGCCATTCGCTGAGCTGGGCACCCGACAGCCGGCGCCTCGTCTTCGTCAGCAACCACAGCGATAACCCCGAACACAACTACAACAACGACCTCTGGAGCGTCGATATCCAAACCGGTGAAATCGAGCAGCTGACCGAATCCGTCGGCACCGAACACGACCCGCAGTGGTCGCCAGCCGGCGACCGGATCGCCTTCCCGGCTACTGTCCGCGCAGTAAATACTAAAGACAGCCCGCCGGAAAACACTTTTATTTACGCCATATCTCCCGACGGCCGGCAACGCGTCAACCTAACCCAGGCGCTCGATCGCCGCGCCGGCAACCCGCAGTGGCATCCCGGCGGCGAATGGCTCTACTTCAGTATTCGCGACCAGGGCAAATACTGCATCTACCGGACCAAACCCGGCGAGGAGCCCCAGGTGGTCATCTGCGAGGAAGGCGCCGCCGGCTCCCTGACGGTAGGTGAGGAAAATATCGTCTACACCTTCAGTACTCCCGGCCAGCCCACCGAAATCTACATGGCTGAACCCGACGGCCGCCTCAAACAGCGTCTGACCTTCCACACCAAAGACTGGACCGAAAATAAAAGCCTCGCCAGCGTGGAAGACTTCTGGTTCAACTCCTTCGACGGCGCCCGCGTACAGGGCTTTATCGCCTACCCCCCCAACCTGCGCGCCGGACAAAAAGTGCCGGTCATCCACCGCATCCACGGCGGACCGCACGGCATGTACAGCTACGGCTTCAGCGATTTCAACGAGCTGCTCGTATCGAAAGGCTACGCCGTGGTCTTTATCAATCCGCGCGGCTCTACCGGCTACGGCCAAAAATTCGCCGACGGCACTTACCAGGCCTGGGGCGGCGGTGATTACAAAGACCTCATGTACGGCATGGATGCCGCTCTGGAACAGTTCGACTTCCTCGACGGTGACAATATGGGCGTCACCGGCGGCTCCTACGGCGGCTTTATGACCAACTGGGTCGTCACCCAGACTGACCGCTACAAAGCGGCCGCCACCGTGGCCTCGCTCAGCAACCTCATCTCTTTTTACGGCACCTCGCTTTATCAGTTATTGATAGAAACCGAATTCAACGGCCTGCCCTGGGACAACTACAGCCTGCTGTGGCATTTCTCGCCCCTGGCGCACGTGGAGAACGTCAGCACTCCCACCCTGCTCCTGCACGGCGAGGACGACGTCGACGTGCCCATCACGCAGGCCGAAGAGTTCTACATTGCGCTGAAAAAGCTGGGCGTACCCGCCCGCTTTGTACGCTACCCCAACGAGGGCCACGGCATCCGGCAGCCGCAGCACCGGGAGCATTATTACCGGGAGATGATGGAGTGGTTTGGGAAATATGTGCCGGTGAGGCCGTAAAAAGAATGACAGGGTTTTGCTGTTGCATGATTAGTAATTGATCACCTATAATGGAACAAAGGGTTATTTCGGTTCGGAATCGTTCGATTTTGTTCGAGATTATGATACCAACTCGAACGACCCCAAACAAAGTCGAGCGCTTAGGTGGTTACCTCGTAAATGGTCATGTTCTTCATCTTTGCTTTGTTACTTCAAGATAATTCACCTTTATCCTCTCTTGCGCAGCGTCCACAGAGTGGCCAACCGCAGGAAGAAATTAACGCATTTCAAAATCCGATCGCATGAAACCGTTACCCATTCTCACATATTTACTGATTTTTCTGTCCTTCTCCTTCTTCTCTCATGCCCAACCCGCCGTCGACCCGCTAGACAATTACTTTGAGCAAGCACTGGCCGACTGGGGAGCCCCCGGCATGTCGGTCGCCATCGTCAAAGATGGAGAGGTGGTACTGTCAAAAGGATACGGGGTGCTGGAAGCCGGCAAGACAAAGGCGTCCGACGGTAATACCCTGTACGCCATCGCCTCCAATTCCAAGGCCTTTATCGCCACCGCCATCGGCATGCTGGTCGCGGAGGGGAAACTCGGCTGGGACGATCCGGTCCGGAAGCATTTGCCCTACTTTAAATTATATGACGCCTACGTTTCCGAGCACACCACGGTGCGCGACCTGCTCTGCCACCGCGTAGGGCTGGGCACCTTCAGCGGGGATGTGATCTGGTACAAAAGCCACTACACCCCCGAAGAGGTCGTCCGCCGGGCGCAATACGTACCGCAGGACTTCGAGTACCGCGCCGGCTACGGCTACACCAACCTGATGTTCGTCGCGGCCGGCGAGGTAATCCGAGCGGTGACCAGCCAGCCCTGGGACGCCTACGTACGTGAGCACATCTTCGAGCCCCTGGGCATGGACCGTACCCGCAGTTCCGTAGAAACCCTTCGCGACATGGACAACATCGCCACTCCGCACAAACCGGTCGGCGATGAGCACCAGCCCATCCCCTACGTGAACTGGGACAATATGGGCGCCGCCGGCGGCATCCTCTCCAGCGTCAACGACATGGCCAAGTGGATACAGCTGCAACTCGACCGGGGCCGCCACGAAGGCGAACCGGTCTTCACCCCCATGGTCCAGCAGGAAATGTGGACGCCACACAACAGTTTCCAGGTATCGACCGCTATGCAGGAGCGCTACCCGGGCATGCACTTCTCGGGCTACGGCCTCGGCTGGCGCCTCTTCGACTATGGCGGCCGAAAAGTGGTCACCCACAGCGGCGGCTACGACGGCATGTATTCCCGCGTGGCCCTCGTACCGGAGGAAAATCTCGGCATCGTCGTACTCACCAACAGCATGACCAGTATCGGCACCTTCCTGATGTACCGCACCCTCGATCACTACTTCGACATGAAAGCCAAAGACTGGAGCGCGGTAGGGCTGGCCGCCTACGAACGCGGACAGGCGCGCCGCGCCGAACTACTGGAATCCCTCCGTGATCAACGCGCCAAAAACACCTCTCCTACGCTGCCTTTGGAAAAATATACGGGCCGCTACCACGACCCCATGTACGGGGATATCGAAGTCCAGCTGGACGAAGAAAACCAACTCTACCTGCACTTACCACACGCTTCGGCGCTGGATGCCCAACTCAGCCACTGGCACTACGATACCTATCAGATCAACTGGAAAGAAACCCACGCCTGGTTTGACTTCGGCACACTGCAATTCGTTACCGACAATAACCGCGAAGTCATCGAACTGCGCTTCGACGTACCGAACGGGGATATCTTCTTCCACGAAATTCACGCGAAGAAGGTCGAGGAGTGAAAATAATTTCGTTCGGATATGCTTATATTCGTTCATGAGAGAGTTGCCGGCTCATGAACTATTTTTACAACATTCACTTACACCAAAACCCTTATACTAATGCGCCTTACTAAAACCCTTTATTTACTCTTTCTATCCGCCGCCTTCGCGTTCCAGCTGGCGGCGCAGGACGACCCGCGCCCCATGTCGGTCGTTGATTTTCTGAATATTCCCGGCCTGTACAATGCCGAGATCTCCCCAGACGGAGAGCAAGTCCTTTACGTACTGGCCGAGAGCGACTGGGAGGCCAACCGCCAGATTGGCCACCTCTGGCGCATCGATGCCGATGGTGACGACAACCGGCAGCTGACCTTCGGCGAAAAAGGCGAGAGCGACCCCAGCTGGTCGCCTGATGGCGAGTGGATCGCCTTCCTGGCCAAACGCGGCGACAGCGAAGGGAACCAGCTCTTCCTGCTGCCCAATGATGGCGGCGAAGCCCGCCCGCTGTCTGAACATGCCACCGGTATTGCCAGCTACGAATGGGCGCCTGACGGTAAAAACATCTACTTCCTGGCCGACGACACGCTGTCGGCCGAAAAGCAGGAACGGCTCAAGCTGAATGACGACGTATACGCCCTTGACGAAAACTACCAGCAGCGCCACTTATGGAAAGTCTCTGCCGAAGATAAAACCGAGACCCGTCTGACAGAAGGCAATTTCTCTATTCTCCGTTTCGACCTTTCGCCGGATGGCGAACAAATCGTTGCCCACCGCGGCCCCAACCCGCTGTACGACGACTATTCCGAAAGCGAAGTATGGGTCATGAACGCCGATGGAAGCAACGCCCGGCAACTCACCGACAATAGTATCGGCGAGACCAACGCCCGCCTGTCGCCAGACGGCAGTCAGGTCCTCTTTTTGGCTTTCGCCAACGAAAACCTCGACTTCTACTACAACGACAAGCTCTTCCTGCTGCCCGCCGACGGCAGCAGCCGCCCTGTTATCCCCATGGATGACCTGCCCTACGAGATCACCGATGCCGAGTGGTCGGCTGACGGGCGGTCCATCTACTTCCTTGCCAACATGGGTGCCGAGGAGCAACTCTGGCGCTACGACCTGGCCAGTGGCGAACGCAGCCAGGTCACCGAAGGGGATCACTCTCTTAACCTCTGGGCATACCAACCCGAGACCGGGCGGCACCTGGTCGCCATTAATACCATGCAAAAACCGGGCGATCTGTTCTGGCTTGAAACCGACGGCGTGGAACAGCTGACCCACCACTACGACTATCTGCAGGAAAGTTACCAGGTGCCCCGACAGGAACTGGTACGCTGGAAAGGGGAAGACGGCGTTACGGTAGAAGGGTTGCTGTACTACCCCGTCGGCTACGAGGAAGGACAGCGCTACCCGCTGGTCGTACAAACCCACGGTGGCCCCGCCTCCTCCGATCACTTCGGCCTGTCGCGCAGCTTCACCCGCTATAACCCCGTCCTCTGCGCACAGGGCTACGCCGTCCTGCAGCCCAACTACCGGGGCAGCACCGGCTACGGCGACGATTTTCTCCGCGACATGGTCGGCGGCTACTTCCGACAGTCGCACCTCGATGTGATGGCCGGTGTAGACTATCTCATCGGGGAGGGCATCGCCGATCCTGACCGCATGGTCAAGATGGGCTGGAGCGCCGGCGGCCACATGACCAATAAGATCATCACCTTCACCGACCGCTTCAAGGCCGCCTCCTCCGGCGCCGGCGCCGTCAACTGGATCGGCATGTACGCGCAGAGTGACGTGCGTACCTACCGCACGCCCTGGTTCGGCGGTTCGCCCTGGCAGGAAGAGGCTCCTATCGAGGTGTACTGGGAGCATTCGCCACTCAAAGATATCTCCAACGTAACCACCCCTACCCTGGTCATCGTCGGCGAAAACGATCCGCGGGTGCCCATGCCGCAATCGGTGGAGTTGTTCCGCGCGCTGCGCAGCCTGGACGTACCTACACATCTGTACGTAGCACCCCGCGAGCCGCACGGCTGGCGCGAACTGCGCCACCGCCTGTTCAAGATCAACGTGGAATTGGAATGGTTCGCGAAGTATGCGCTGGGAGAGGAATATGAATGGGAGGAGGTGAAAAAAGAGATGGACTAAAAGGACTGGGGGAATCGGGGACTGGGAGAGGGGGGGCCTCCGGTCTCCATGTCTCCGAGTCACCCTTTCTCCCAGTCACCTTCCTCCGCCGCATCCAGCATCACCATCGTCACCAGGCGATACATCTTCCACCAGGTTTCTTCCACCTCCGGAGTGAAGCCGGCGCCCAGGCTTTTGTTCAGCGTATTCATCAGCGCCGTTCCCACCATCTCATAATGTTGTTCCACAACGCGGTATTTGGCGTGTCTTTTACCCAGTGCTTTCAGAGCAGGCAGAAGTTTTTCCGGATCGTTCAGGCTGCGGATCAGCAGCTCAAAGAACTGGGCGAATTTATTAGACTGGTCTTTGATACCGGTGAGAAACAGCGTTTTTACCAGGGGGGGCAAGCGGAACAGCTCCCGGTAAAAGGCGGCGGAAAATGCTTCCATCGACTTGCGCAGCAATCGCACGCTGCTTTGCACCAGGGCGATTTCTTCCCGGCTGAGCCCTTCTACCATCCGTGCACCACGCAGGTGAACCGTAGCAAAGTTGGCATCTCCTAGTTTGGCAAAGCTCAGATCGGCACCCTCGAATTGCGCGCCGTCGAGCGCGGCGCCTTCCAGATTGGCCCAGCGCAGGTTAGCGTTGCGGAAATCGCCCCAGCGGCACTCCGCACCACGCAGGTCAACTCCCATGAGGTTGCTCCCCTGTAAATCGGCCTCCACCAACATGGCGTCCGGTAGGTCAGCGTGACTCAGGTCAACCTCGCGCAGCTTCGCCTGGCTCAGGTTAGTACCTCCAAGGTCGGCATGCGAAAAGTCGGCGCCGTCGAGGCGCCCGTTCGTCAGCCATCCCTTCTTGCGCAGCTGCCGGGCCGCATCACGCACAAAGGCATTACTCTCGCTGCCGAACTGCTCCAGCAGCCGTTGCTCCTCCTCCCGCCGTATCGAGCGGTTGATCCAGTACAGCAGCACCGCGTCCGCCATAATCCCCAGCCAGCCCTGGTAACTGTCGGCCAGTACCCCGGCGGCTCCGGCCGGCTGAACGACCCTGATGCCGAGAACAAGAATAAGCATGCCAAAGGCTCCGAAAAGCACGCTGATCATATTGATGCGGTGGTGGCGAAAGATTTCCCAAAGCTTATCCGGAAAATCGATCCTGATGCGGGCAATTTCGTGAAAAGAACACATATTGTATTTTAAACTTTGAGCATCAATAATGAAACAGCTTAATATTCCGGCCTACCCTGTCACCCAGTCTCAATTCGCCGGCTCAATAATTCTGGAAGCAGAGAAGCCCGGGACGTAAAGATGCAGGGACACCGCCGGATACGGCGCCGGGTTTTCCACCACGTGATAGGCAAGCGCATCGTGGATAAAGGACAGGCCGCCCTTAAAAAGCCGGAACCGACCGGTGACCTTTTCAGTATTCAGCGGATCGTAGCGGGTTTCTACCAGGGTCCCCGACAATACCTTCAACAGACATCCCCGCTCAGGATGCCCGTGCTTCGAGCTGCGGAAATACGGCGGCCAGTGAATCAGCAGCAATTTTGCGTAAGCATTTTGAAAAAGAATAGTGGAATTGCCTTTCCGGGGTTTGACATTGAGATAAGTTTCCCAGTCGAAGCCGGCATAGGCATCCATCAGTGGGGTCATCTCTAGGACATCGGATATGGCCAGATATCCGGCGGAAGGCTGCAGCGTTTCTATCAGTTTCGCTAAGGTGTTCATATCGGGGTTGGAGTTGTGGATAGAACTGGAGATTTCGGAAAACCGCCAGTTCTTATTCTGAATTCATCCTTTTTTTCAAAGGTGAGAAAATTACGTCTGGCTGGAAACGGTATTTGATCGAAGCAGGCCGGCGGTTTAGTATTCTCCCGTCCCGGTTGATTAGGAAGCTGGTTTCATGGTTTCATGGCGAGCTTCCCGAGTTATCACTGAATCCATGGAACACTAAAACTTTACCCGTCCCGAGGAACGAGGGCGGGCATGCCCCATTTACTTACCAACCGCTCATTTAAATCACCTGATGGCTCATTCACACCGGATAACCAACGCTCAGGGAGTGTATTTTCACTAAAAATATGGATACCGGCTAAATAGCCGGGTATTCCAGCACTGAATAGCATCACCGGGAGGTTCATCCTGGATGCCTTCCGGGATATATCCAAACAAAAAATATGAGGCTCCGTCCTTTTCATATCATGCTCTTCCTCCTCGGCGCCGGCCTTATCCGGGCTCAGGAGCCCTTCCACAATCCGGTGCACCTCACACCGGCCGAAGGACTGCCCCATTCCTGGGTGTACGACTTCGAAGAAGATGAACAGGGCTTCATCTGGATCGGTACCTACGGAGGCTTGTGCCGCTTTGACGGAAGCAGCGTATTGCCCGTTGACGATAACGGCCCTACCCTGCGCGTGCGATCGCTGCAGCGTACCGGCGACACGCTGTGGATCGGCGCCTTTGACGGCGCCGCACTTATGAATCTCGAAACAGGCCGCCTTGAAAATTTTCCGGTCTACCAAATGCTGAAGGCGGAAAAGACTGAAGACCAGTCAGTCAGAGCGATGTACCAGGACCGCCAGGGCTACCTGTGGATGGCGCCCGCCCACCAGGGCTTCGTCCGCCTTAATCCGGCCACCGGGCAGCTCCGGCATTTCCCCCTGCCTCCTTCGAAAGCCATTCCGGCTGTCCACTCCGACCGCGACAAGTACAGCCTCATGCAAATCGTTCAGGACGTGGAACACGACTCCATTTTCTGGGGGATCACCTTCTGCGACCTGGTAAAACTGAACGCCGTTACCGGCAAAGTCGACAGATATCGCTGTGAGCATGGGAATGAAGAAATGGCTTACAATATCAACCGCCACAAATCGATGCATGCCCATTCCGACGGCAAGATCTACCTGGGCTCCTGGGAAAGGGGGCTGTCCGTCTTCGATCCCTCGACGGAGCGCTACAAGATTCCTTTTGAAAACGGATATAAGGACTGGCGGCGGCAACTCAATAAAGAACACCTGCACGGAATTTGAAGTCCAGATCGCCAATGTGGAGATGAACGCCCTGCGCGCCCAGATGAACCCCCATTTTATTTTCAACTGCCTCAACTCCATCGACCGCTATATCATCAGCAACGATATGCGCAAGGCCTCGGAGTACCTCAACCACTTCGGCCGCCTGATTCGCCTCATCCTCCAAAATTCCCGCGCCAATTACGTCAACCTCAAAGACGAAATAGAGGCGCTGGAACTCTATATCAAACTGGAGCAAATGCGCTTCCACCATACTTTTTGCTACCAAATTGATATATCCCCCGGCCTGAACCCGGAAAACTACGAGATACCGCCGATGCTGATTCAGCCCTTCGTGGAAAACGCCATCTGGCACGGACTCCACCCCAAAGAAGGAAAGGGCGCCGTAAAGGTGGGGATCCGCAGGGGAGATGACGTGATTACCTGTACGGTAGAGGATGACGGCATCGGCCGGGCTGCCGCCAAAGCCATCAAAGACGCTCAACCCATCAAGCGAAAATCTATGGGTATGCATATCACGGAAGAACGCATCGAAATCATCAATAAGTTATTTCAGACCAATAACAAAATCGACATTATCGACCTGTATGACGAACAAGGAAAAGCGAAAGGGACGAGGGTAGTACTGCATATTCCCATATAAAGGAAGTCGGAATTGGGAAGTCGGAAGCCCCGTCACTTGTCCCTCTACCCTCTACCATTATAATCACTTAAACACCAACCACTATGATCCGATCTGTAATCATTGATGACGAGAGTGACAGCATCAAAACGCTGGAATGGAAGATCGAAAACTACTGCCCCGAAGTGGCGGTGACACAGTCCTTCCAGAATCCAGTACAGGGGCTGGATTACCTGAAAAGCAACTCCATCGACCTGTTGTTTCTCGACATCGAAATGCCGCGTCTTAATGGTTTTGACATCCTCCAGGGCATGGGCAACATTCCCTTCGATGTCATCTTCACCACCGCCTACGACGAGTTCGGCATCCAGGCCATCAAGTTCAGCGCGCTCGACTACCTGCTCAAACCCGTACAGATCAGTGAGCTGCAGAAAGCTGTCGCCAAACATCAAGAAAAGCGCCGCAATCCCGGCCAAAGCCGGCAGCAGATGCAGATGCTCTTCAAAAATATCGAGCTGGAACAGGAAGGCAAACCGGGATTCATCGCGCTAGCCACCCGTGAGAGTATCGAATTCGCCCAGCCCGAAGAGATCCTCTACTGCGCCTCCGACAGCAACTACACCATGATCTACTTCTGCGATGGCCGCAAGAAGCTGGTGGCGCGCACACTAAAGGAGTTCGACCAAATGCTGTCAGAGCATCAGTTCTTCCGCGTCCATCAGTCTTACCTCGTCAATATCCGGCATATCAAGGAGTATATTCGTACGGACGGGGGGTACCTGATCCTCAAGAACAAGGCTAAAATTCCTATTTCGAAAAGAAAGCGGAAAGGATTTCTGAAGCTGGTGGCGCAATGGTCCTCGTGAACCGCTAAAGGGAAGGAGAAAATCGGCGTAATATTTTTGCAGGAAAATGTTTATTTTAGAACATTCTTAAACTCTAAAATACCCATACAATGAAAACAACTAACCTGCACGCCGTGCTCCTGCTGGCGCTGATCGCCTTCTTTCCCTCCCGGCAAGATCGCTACACCCCGTCAGATGACATCCCCATGATTTCAAAATCCCCCGCCCTGAAAGGCACCTGGCAAATGACCGCCCAGCAGCCGCAGGACGGAACGGAGATGCAACCGGTCAATTTCACAATGGTGAAAATTTTTGGGGACCGCCACTTTGCCTTAGTCTACTACAACGAGGATGACCCGTCAGATTTTACCTCGGCCGGCGGCACTTACGAGTTCAATGGCAGTAAACTGGTCGAACGACTCGATTATGGCACCCTGGAAGATGCAGCCGGCAGTACATTTACCTACCAATGCAAGGTAAACGACAACACCTACCATCAAAGCGGCGTCATGCCCGGAATGGGTGAAAACGGCAGCGATTTTATCATCGAAGAAGATTACAAAAAGATCGAGGGCGGCATAGGAGAAAAGAAAGGACAAGTTGATGTCGTCGGCATCTGGAAGCTCGACAAGGCCGCCTACGGTGAAGCGCGGGAAGCTGCTCCGCTCTCCGGTGGCGATCAGACCCTCAAATTCATTACCCCCGGTCATTTTTACGTGGTTCAGTACAATCCGCAAAGCCAGAAGACGGACGGCTTCGTCTTCGGAACCTGGGAGATGAAGAACGGCAAATACGTCGAGACCATTAAAGCCACCTCACGTGGGTCGGAAATTATCGGGATGTCTATTCCCTATACCTTTAAGGCCGGCAAAAAGTCCTTTATGCAGGACGGCATGGTGAATACCGGCGACTATCCAAACTACAAGATTGAGGAGCACTTTACCCGGATGGAGTGAACAATGACGAACAAAGGAGAAGTGAGACAGGTTTCAAAATTGGACTTCCGGGTTTTCTTCGAAAAGGAGTTGCTCTAATTACAAAAAGTCACACGAAGAAGACACGAAGATTCACAAAGTGATCTATCATGCTTTCATTACCTTTGTGCAACTTCGTGTCTTCTTTGTGAATCTTTGTGCAATTTTCATCTCCTCAGGAAATCCAACCTTTCAAAAACAGAAACCTATCCTACAACCTATGAAAAAATTACTCATCCTTCTGTTCCCGGCTCTTTTCACCCTCCCCCTCTCCGCCCAGCCCGGCATCTTCGTTCCCCAGGAAGTGCGGCAAGCCTACGACGCCGGCACGCGCACACCGGAGGGGAAGCCCGGCCCCAACTACTGGCAGAACTACGCCGAATACGACATCGAAGTCAGCGTCGACCCCGAAACGAAAAAACTCACCGGCTCGGAGGAGGTCGTTTTCACAAACAACAGTCCCGACGCCCTGAACCGCTTCGCCGTGCACCTGCTGTACAACCTCTACAAACCCGGTGTACAACGCGACCGTGACCTGCCCGAAATGTGGCGGAACGAAGGCGTACAGATCAAAAACCTGCGCATCAATGGGCAGGAGATCGACCTCGTGAACGGCGGCAGCGTGCGCACTCAGGGCACCGTCATGACCGTCCGCCTGCCCGAGCCGCTGGCGCCGGGCGAACAGCTGACCTTCGAAACCGAATGGGAAGAGCTCATCCCGCCCGGCGCCGGCCGCGTCGGCTGCCGCGACTCGACGAGCTGCTTCGTCGGCTACTGGTACCCGCAGATTGCCGTCTACGACGATGTCGAAGGCTGGGATACCGACTCGCACACCGGAATGGCCGAGTTCTACAGCAACCTGGCTAGCTACGAGGTGAGCGTCACGATCCCGGACAACTACGCCGTCTGGGCGACAGGCGTCCTCCAAAACGCCGAAGCCGTCTTTCCGGAGGCCATCCACGAGCGCTATCAACAGGCCATGGCCTCCGACGACCCCGTCACCATCATCGGACCGGAGGAGCTGTCCGAAGGCCTGCAGATGCAAAGCAACACCTGGCGCTTCGCGGCCGACAGCGTGCCCGATTTCGCCTTCGCCTTCAGCGACCACTACCGCTGGGACGCCGTAGGCCTCACCGTCGACGGCCGACGCGTGCTGGTCGGCAGCGCCTATCCGGAAGAGACGGCCGAAGCCTTCGCCTCCGCCACCCAGTGGCAGCGCGAGATCATGGACTTCTTCTCCACCGAAATACCTGCCGTGCCCTACCCCTACCCCGCCTTCACCACCTTCAACGGCTCCTTCGGCGGCGGCATGGAATTCCCGATGATGGCCAACAACGCCGCCCCTTCCTCCCGTGACGGCATGATCGGCCTGCTCGCCCACGAGATGTACCACATGTGGGTGCCCTTCTATATCCGCATCAATGAGAAAAAATACGCCTGGATGGACGAAGGCTGGGCCTCCTTCATGGACTCGCGCGCCGTGGATCACCTCAACGGCGAAGAACCCAAACCGGTGGGCAGCCCCGGCCTCAAGCGAAGCCTGGAGCGCAGCATGGGCATACTCAGCAACGTCCCTCTCATGGTCGCCTCCAACGATATGAGCGAAAGCTACGGCTACAGCTCCTACTCCCACCCGGCCTTCATCTATGAGGTGCTGGCAGAAGTACTCGGCGAAGATGCCCTCCGCACCGCCCAGCAGGAGTATTTCCGCCGCTGGCGCTACAAGTCGCCTACACCCTATGACTTCTTCTTCACCGTCGAAGAAGCCACAGGGCAGGATCTCGACTGGTTCTGGGATCCCTGGTTCTTCAAATTCGGCGGCCCCGACCTGGCCATCGAGTCGGTGAACGGCAACGAGGTGACCATCACCAGCCCGGGCAACAAACCCGTTCCCCTCGACCTCACCGTCATCTACGGCGAAAGCGATACCGTCGGTCTGCGCCGCAGCGCCGAGATATGGCGGGACGCGCAAAAAGTCACCATACGCTTGCCCAAAGACGAGAAGCCGGAACGCATCGTCCTCAACGAAACGCTCCCCGACCTGAACGACTCCGACAACTACTACCCCGAAAAGCCCAAGGTCGACCTCTCGGCCCTGCGCCCCTACAGCGGTAACTACGAGGTGCCGGCCATGAACGCCAGCGTCAACTTCCGACCCACCGCCGACGGCCTGCTCGCCGATCCGGGCGGCAGCCAGGTCATCCTCCTTATGCCCACCGAAGAAAAAGATACCTTCCGCTCGGCCGACGGCGCCATCCGCCTCAGCTTCCAACGGGATGAAGCCAACGAAGTGAGTGGCTTTAAAATGATGTTGGGTAACCAGGAAATCGAAGGGGACAAAATGAGGTAGCAGGGCGAGAGAGGCGGCGCCTTCCAGGGCGCCTCCTCTCTTCACGCCCCACCCTCCTCCCCAACGAAACGAAACCCAAAGATTCCCGAAAAGAAACAATGAAAAACCTCGGGCTTCCAGGACCCAGCGAACGCACAGTCGGGAAGCGCCCTGGAAGGCGCGTCCCGACATGCGAGAGACGCGTCCCGACATGTGCGGAAGCACCCTTTGCGTCCAGCCCCCCAGTATTCTTCATTTTGGAGTCAAATATTTATTCGCGGATATTATTTTTTGATTAACTTTGTATTTCAAAGTACTTTTTAATTAAAACAACAGGACATGATAGCCATGCAAAACAAAAGACTGACCGGGATTTTACTTGCCATCCCACTTTTACTGTCCATCCCGCTTATCGGGATGCAGTTCACGGAGGAGATAACCTGGAATCTTTTCGATTTTACAGTGATAGGCATCCTGCTGCTCGGCGCGGGACTGGCGATAGAGCTCGTCCTGAGAAAGGTGAAGAAATTCGAGCACCGGATCATCCTGGCCGGGGTCGTCCTGCTGGTCTTTTTCCTCATCTGGGCCGAACTGGCGGTGGGGGTTTTCGGGACGCCGTTTGCGGGATCGTAGGAAGTTTAGAAGTTTAGTCGCCACGGCCCTGCGGGCGTGGCTGGTTTAGGAGTTTAGAAGATCTGAAACCGGAAGTTTTATTTTCATATCTTCTAAACTCCTAAACAGTCCCGACACGAAGTGTCGCGGGCGCTAAACTCACTTCCCATCCGGCTCACCTGGATCATCTATGCCCCGCCCGACACACCTATTCCGGTTCCGCGATATAAGCCATCTTCCGCAGCTGGTAACGAACCGCATACTTCACCTGTCCCCGCTCGAGGGCCTTCATTTCCTCGATGAACAAATGGGGCGGGTTCTGCCGCATGAAAAGCTCCGGCTTCGCAGCGAAGAAAACCGTTTGGCCGGTTTTGGTTAGGGTGAAATTTTCGCAGTCGATCTTTTCACACAGCTCCTCATTTTTTTCTATGAAAAGGGTTTCCTGATCCCGGAAAAAATGCTGTACGTCTTCCGTGAGAAGAATGCTGCGCAACGCCCCGTCGTAATCCGGCTCGGGCGACGCCGGGCTGCCGGGCTGAAAAGCCGCGAGCAGCAGCGGGAGGAGGAATAATAAGCTCATCGGTGGATTTGTATGTGTTTAGTTTGTGATTAATAGAGGCTTTTTGACTTCAAAAGGCTTTTCGCTTTTCGCCATTGGCTTTTCGCAGCCGGCCGAGGATTAGCACCGGCAAGGGCAAAGGTTAGCGTCCTTTGGCGGCCCTTAGCGATTCGCTGTTTGCTGCTGTTCCGGGATAGCCTCCGGCAGTAATTCGGATAACCGGTGCCGGCCGTGCGAACAGCGAATAGCAAATAGCGAATAGCGTCTACTCACTCCTCAAACGGGCTCCCCAGCGCCGGATCCGTCAGCACGGTCGAATCCGTCAGCGTATGCAGGAAGGCGATCATATCCTGTTTCTGCCGTTCGGTGAGGGTAAAGGGGCGGATGTTGACGTCCTCGTTGGCTACGCCGTGGCCGCCCGAGCTGTAGTGATCCAGCACCTCGGAGAGGGTGGCGTAGCGGCCGTCGTGCATATAGGGGGCGGTGGCGGCGACATTCCGCAGCGAAGGCACCTTGAAGCGGCCGTTGTCGTACAGATTACCAGTGACGGCGCCGCGGCCAGGATCGGGGAAGTCAGCCAGCGATTCGACGTCCTCGATACCGTTGTTTTTGAAGTCGTTGTTGGTGAACAGCGGGTTGAAGTGGCAGTGGGAGCAGCCGGGGTGTTCCTCGGTCTGGTCCAGTTGTTCCAGGAAGAAGAGCTGGCGGCCCCGTTCTTCGGCGGCGGTCAGCCAGCCGTCGTTCTCCCAGATGACGCGGTCGAATCGGGCGTCGTGGCTGACGATGCTGCGCACGAACTGGGCTACCGCCCGGGCCGCCATCTCTTTGGTGATGTCGGCCCGCCGTTCGATGCCGAAGGCGCGGCGGAACATCGCCGGGTAGCGCGGCGAGCGGCGCAGCTTGCGCAGCACGTTGTCCCAGTCTTCGTTGAGTTCGACGGGCAGTTCTACGGCTACCAGGGCGATGTCTTCGATGGAGCGGGCCCCGCCGTCCCACAGCAGGCGGTCGCCGTAAAATACGGTGTTGACCAGCGAGGGAGCGCTGCGGTGGGTCGCTTCGCCCAGCACGCCCACACTATGGGCCGTACCGGTGGTGAACCCTTTGTCTTGCCGGTGGCAGGAAAAGCAGGACATGGTGCTGTCGGCCGACAGGATGGGGTCGTAGAACAGGTGCCGGCCCAGCGCCACGCCCTCGACGGTCAGCGGGTTACCGGCCGGAATGGCCGGGTCGGGCATCCAGCCGGGCAGCGCCAGGTCATAAGGCGCCGGCTGATACGTAATGGCGGTCAGGTCTTCGTCAGGACAAGCGCCGCAGGTGATAGCCTCCGGGGCCTGCCGGCAGGCGTAGGCGATCAGCAGCAGGCTGACGGCCGGGAGCAATAATCGTTTCCCTTTCATCGGATCGGATTGTGCGATGAGGGGTGCGTTTAGGGAAGGGAATCGGGCCGGAGGTGTTTCGGAAACGGAATCAAAATTAAAGATACGGTATTGCTGTGGAAGCTGCAACAAGATTGATTTTATACCGACTTAATTGGTTTGAGAAGTTTCTCAAACCAACTTACGTCGAGTATAAAACCAGGTGATCATGGGAAGCGATGCTCCGGTGGGCTGGATTAAAACCAGGAGGCGCTGGGAAAGCGCCTCCTGGTGTGGCCAGCCGGGTTGCCCTTTCCCAGGGCGACCCGGCTTTGCACCCGGCCGGATTTTCCCGGTCATCCTGGTCGCCAAATCAAGAGGCGCCCTGAAATGCGCTCCCCTGATGCGTACACTTCCCTCAAATCTCCAAAAAACCGTAACTTCCCATGTAATCTTTTTAAAAAAACATTCCCCATGCGCAAACGCTACTGGCTCCTCCCCTCTCTCCTGCTCGGCGGTCTCGCCCTTTACAAGTGGCCCGTCACACGACGCTCCTTCGCGGAGCTATACAAAGGCGATCCCGTCGTCACAGCCTCGCTTGATACCTTCCGTCAGATTCCCCTGCGCGAGCAGGAGATCGACGGGCAGCTGTGGCGCTACTACCTGGCCGGCGACGGCCCACGCACCCTGCTCTTCCTGCACGGCATGGGCGGCGCCGGCGACATCTGGTGGCAGCAGCTCACCGCCCTGCAGGGCGAGTACCGGGTACTGGCCGTCACTTACCCGCCGGTGACCACCCTCCACGGCATGGCCGACGCCATCGATCACCTGCTGGCTGAAGAGGGCATCGATAAGGTCACCGTCATCGGCAGCTCGCTGGGTGGTTACCTGGCACAGTACCTGGCCTCCCTTTATCCGCAGCGCATCGAAGCGGCTGTCTTTGCCAATACCTTCCCGCCCAATAATATCCTGGCCGAACGCAACCGCACGCTGGGCACCCTGCTGCCCTGGCTGCCGGAGTGGCTGGTCATGCGCTCCTTCCAGAAAAATGTCCGGGAGGTGGTCGTACCCGCCGCGGAGAATTCTCCGTTGGTGGCGGCCTATCTGCTGGAACAGGGCTACGGTAAGATGAGCAAAGCCCAGTTCCACGCCCGCTACCGCTGCGTGATGGCCTCCTTCAAAAGCATGCCCACCGGCGCCCTGCCCGTCCTGATCATCGAATCCGATAACGATCCGCTGATCGATGCGGAACTGCGAGGCATGCTCCGGAAAGCATATCCCCAGGCGCAGGTGCATACTTTCCAGGGGAAAGGACATTTTCCTTATCTGAATGACGCAGAGGCGTATACGGGCGTGCTGCGGAAATGGCTTGAAAAATAAGAAAGAGGAAAACAAGCGAACCAGGATCGGCAGAAAATCCATGCGCAGGGGCTTCGTCTTGCGCTATTCCTGCAAAAACATGCTGAATAACCGAAGAAGGGGCCCAAGGCAGGGCAGGGATCACAAGGTCTTTTTCCTGATGAAGTTGTTTTCGCTTCACGCAAAATAAATTCCCGAACCTTGAGCCTATCATCCTTGAACCTTCAAAAACACCACATCCTTAACCCGTCCGCTACTCACCCGCATGCCGGTAATCCGGCCGGCGTCATCGCGGTCGAACTGCACCTTACCGAAGAACCAGGGTTCGCCCAGGGCGGTATCCGGGTCGATCAGCTCCAGCGGGAAGGCGGGGTGGCGCAGGTGGCGCACTGTCAGTTTGCCGTCCTCCTCGATCAGGTCGTAGGCGGTGTCCAGTTCGCGGCTATAGAAGCGGCCGGTGTACGATTGGAGCGGCGTACCTTCGGGCAGCAGTTGCAGGAGGACGCCCTCGTAAGTATTGGAGCCGCCCTGCAGCAGCAGTTTTTCGATAGCGCCATGCTCGCCGTTTCGGAAGATTATGGTGAAGCCTTCCCCATCGGCGGGAATGATGAACGTGGAATCGTTGGCCGGCACGACGGCGTATTCCTGTCCGTTCCATTCCTGCCGGACGAAGAGACTGTCAGCGCGCACAGAGGTGGTGGCCCGCACGCCGACCTGGTCGAAGTAAAAGGAACCGGCGTAGCGTTGGAGTTCCTCTGGGGAGAGGGAAATGGTGGTGACTGGGCCGGGCTGTTGCTCACTATTCGCCGGTTCAATTGCTGCAGCTTCTTCCCCGAACAGGATATCCGCCACCCGGTAGGCCACGCCCCCCGGATTGGAAGAGGCGAAGTTACTGAGCACGATGATGGCCAGGTCGTCCTCCGGAAAACGAACGAAGTGGGTGCGGTAGCCCGCGTCGGCACCGCCGTGGGAGACGGTGGGCCGCCCGCCGTGCTCCCCGACAACCTGCCCGAAGGCGTAGGGAATGGTATCGCCGGCGTTGAGGATGCCCCGCTCGTGCATCAGGGCCAGCGTCTTTTCGGAGCCCACGACGGGATCGCGGAAATGGTTGCTCCACTTCGCCATGTCTTCCACGGTAGTAAACAGACTGGTGGCTCCAACGTTGGCGTAGCTCAGCACGCTCTTCTTATAACCATCATCCGTTTTTTCATAGGAATAAGCCCGGTTGAGCACAATGCGCTCGTGATCGTCGTAGAACAAGGTAGATTGCATCCCCAGTGGTTCAAATACTCGTTCCTTCATCCACTCCGGGAAAGGCTTGCCGCTGAGGCGGGAAACGATCTCTGCCATGAGGGTGTAGCCGCTGTTGCAGTAGGTGTACTGGTCGCCGGGCGGAAAGTTGAGCGCTTCCTGGCGTTCCAGCAGTCCCATGATTTGCTCGCGGGTGATCACGTCATCGAGACGCCAGCCGGCCAGTGCCAGCAGGTTCCACTGGTCACGCAGCCCGCTGATGTGGTGTACGAGGTGGCGGATGGTGATGGGCTGCCCGAAATCGGCCAACTCTGGAAGATGCTCGCGGATGTCGTCATTTAGCGAAAGCTTACCCTCCTCGTGCAGCAGCGCAATGGCAAAGGCGGTAAACTGCTTGGAGACAGAGGCCATGTGAAAGACGGTCTGCGGTGTGATGGGCACATCGTACTCCAGCGTCGCCTGCCCGTAGCCGCGCGCGTAGACCAGCTCGCCACCCTGTACGATCCCCAGGGCATAGCCGGGCGACTCCGGGTTATCCCACTCAACAAAAAGGCTGTCGATGCGCGCCTGCAGGACTGGATCAAGTTGAGCGGACAGGTTTTCAAAAAAACACAGACCAAGGAACAGGAAGAATAGGGTTTTTCTCATCAGATAGGAAGATTTTGTTACCGCAAAGATAAGGAGGAAGAAAAACAATATAGCCGAATTTACCGTGAGGAGTTTGGTTGGGATAAACCCCCGCTTTTTCGTTTCCCGGTCTTTTGAAGGATGAACCAAGTATTTGCAAGCACTTATTATATTTACAGAGCTTAACCCAGTACCATGAGCAGCAAAAAGACCAGAGGCTTTGACCATACTGACAAACAATCAGAAGAGAAAATACTCCAACGCCGCAACCACCTGCTGGCCATCGCCATCGACGGCTACCAGTACCTGCCGCGGCTGAGCAACTGCGTACGCGACGTGGAGGGGCTGATCGACGTGCTGCACCGCGAATACACCTTCGAGTAGGAAGACATCTACAAGCTGTACAACGAGCAGGCGACGGGGGAGCAGATTATCGGTATGCTGGAGGAACTGCCCGGCAAGATCGGCAAAGACGACAACCTGCTGCTGCTCTTCTCCGGTCACGGCGAGTACCGCGAGCTGCAAAAAACAGGTTTCTGGGTGCCGGCCGACGCGCGGCCGGGCGTTACCAGGGATCTCATATCCATTGCCGATATCAAGCTGTTTCTCAACCCGGTACCCTGCCATCACCTGGTCCTGGTCATCGATGCCTGTTACGCCGGTTCCATTTTCAAAAAATCGAGGCCTGTCGGCCCCTCCAAATTGCTGGTGAAGGAACCTTCGCGCTGGGGGCTGACTTCCGGACGCCTGCATCCCGTATTGGACGGACAACCCGGCACCCACAGCCCCTTCGCCAACAGCATGATCAAGCAGCTCAAAGCCAACCGGGATCCGCTGCGCGCGGATGAACTCTACAGTCACATCGTTCGCGACCTGGAACAACTGGGTTTTAAGGAGCAGGCGCCCGATCACGGCTACCTCGACCTCTCGGGCGACAACCGGGGCATGTACTACTTCATGCCGCGACCGGAACGCATGCGCTCCACCGACACCCGTTCTTTCACGATCGGGAGCACGGTATTCCGAATCGTCTTTTCGGACATCGTCAAGTTGGAAGCAGACGCCGTTGTCAGCTCCGACGACACTCAGCTGACTATGAGCGGCGGGGTCTCCCAGGCCATCCGGCAGGCGGCCGGACCGGAATTACGCACTTTCGTGCAAACGCAAATGGACCTGCCCGTCCGGGTGGGTGAGGTAGTAGAGACTTCAGCCTTCAATCTCGCCTCGCATTATATCTTTCACGCCATTACCCTCGATTACCACAGCGGCAAACAGGCCGATGAAAAGGAACTGGCCGCCATGACACGCCGATGCCTGGAACTGGCCGACGAACGTCAGCTCAAACACATCGCCTTTCCCGCTTTAGGATCCGGTACCGCCGGTATTCCCTTCGAGGAAGTAGCTCAGGCCATGATCGACACCATCTGCCGCTACCTGCTCGGTGACACCCAGATCAACACCATCACCCTGACCCTCTACGCCGGCGACTCGGCAGAACGGAAAAAGAAACTGGAAAACTTCTATGCCCAGGCCATCCGGAAGGGCGCCGCCTGGTCCCGCCTCGAAAAATACCTGAACGAATTGCCGGAACTGCTCCGGGATCTCGGTAAGGAAGAGTGGCTCGACGCCGCCGAACAATTACGGAACCAAATCCTGGAGTAAACTGCGGGCCGGTTCCCGGTCCGATGTCGTCAACTTAAGGTTTTTGGTAACTTCTCCTAACCCTGAACGCTTGAACCTTTCGCCGGTCTTCCATTTTTCCTTACCTTGGCGTCAAATGCCCTTAATTCATGCAGAACACCCAGGCATTGATCGCCGAATTCGAACAGATACTGCGTCAACAAATTGAAACCGCCTGGTCTACAGAGAACCTCACGGCCCATCTTGGGCAGTTGACCGAAGGATCGGAACGACTGCAGACTGCCATCATGGCATTAGGTGATCACGCTTATGAGACTTTGAAGGGCCCGCAATTGCCCCCGGACCAGAGCCAGGCCCTGCTCTATTTCATCAATTACCAGTGGGCGGAACAGGCCAAAGCTTTCCTGATCCTGTGGCGCGATGTGCTCTTTGAACAACAAAAGGGCCAGCTGCTGCTAGCCGGCGAAGAAATCGAGGAGGCTGCTGTTCGACGGCAGAAAGCCGAATCAGCGGATGTCGTCCGGGAAGCCGCTGGCATCCTGTCGGACATGCTCAACCGCGAAAGCCGCGAAAAAAGAAGCCGCCGCTTCGGAATCGACCGCTCCCTACGCACCTGGCAACAGCAGCAAAACCCCTGGCCGGTCTACCGCGAGCAACTGGAGCAAGTGCCCCGGCAATGCCGCCAACTTATGGAGGACCATCAGAAACTGCTGGCTACCTCCCAGGTTTTCAACCAGATCCGGCGTCATATTTTTACCTCCGCCAGCGCCTGCCGGAATGAGATTGACGACATTGCCGGCCTGCTGCGACGGGCTATCAAAATTATTGAGGAAGAATTGAACAAAGAAGGCCCGCAGGGCCTGGGCAAGATCGCCGCCCGGCTGGAAGACCTCGATGCCGAACACGAACTGCATAATCAGCTGCTTTCATTCAACAATACGCTCGAACATCAAATCGAGGAGCTGCCGGAAAAGATGGAAGTGGTAGTCGATACCCAGGAAGGGCTGCTGGAAAAGCGCATCCTCAATATGCGGCGCCGCGTGCAGCAATGGCTCGAATCGGAGATCATTCCCCTGCTCTACGAAATATGGGAACTCACCCAGGACGTGAACACCGGCCTGAAGATGACCCTCATGAACAGCCGCAACCGGGCGCTGCTCCTCGCGGCCGAAGCCAAGGAAGTAAAGCAGCCCGATTTTGAGCAGAGCGACCTTTCCCAGCCGCTGCAGCTGCACCTGCCCAATACCGCAAATGCCGACGCCACGATCGCCAACCTGATGAACCTGGCGGAGCGCCGGCTGGACAAGGACTTCCACCTGACGCAAATCTACGAAACCGCCCAGGAGTTCCTTCCCCTGCCGCTGCAGTCTACCCTCAACCAGCTACGCCTGAATCAAAACCGGGTGTTGACCAAGGCCCGCAACTGGCTGCTGCGCCAAACGGTAGCCCTACGTCGCTTCCGCCGCTCGGTTGCGCAAGAGCAGGCCCTCAGCCTCTCGGAAAAAATCGTCCGTTATATCAACAGCCGGGAAGGCGATCCTGAGAACAGCCATTATACCGCCATCTTTGAAACCCGTGGCTACATCGGCGACGCCTTCGCCGTAGGCCGCCGCGAGGAACTACGCCACGCCGGCCGGGTCATCGAGCAATGGCAAAACGGATTCCGGGGCGCCCTCGCCATCACCGGGCAGCGCCTCTCGGGCAAGTCCTTCTTCGGCGAACTGCTCCTCCACCGATACTTTCCCGACACCGGTATCCGGCTGTCGCCCGGCGCCACCGTGCGCGTACAGGGACGGAAGATGGAAGCTACCTATGACCTGCAGCAAGCCCTGGAATTCGTCCGCAAATACGCTTTTAACATCCGTCCCCTCATCTGGATCGACGACCTCGAGTTGTGGTGGGAACCGGGACGGCCGCTGTTTGAGAACGTGCGGGCGCTGGCCAAATTTATCGACAGCTATGCCGACGATATCTTCTTCGCCGTCACCCTCAATAACGCAACCAGGTCGCATCTGCAGTACTTTCTCGACATCGACAGCGTATTCCAGGCCCGGATCAGTATGGACCGCATGCCGGTGCAGGACATCCGCGATGCCATCGCCATCCGGCATGGGGCTACCCATCAGCAGCTCATCGACAAAGAGAAAAAAGAGGTACCCCCCCAGCAGTTTGCCAACAAGATCAACCTGGTCTATAAATCTTCGAGAGCTAATATCGGAGAGGCCTTGATGCGCTGGTCCTCCGCCATCCGCTACGTCGACGATGAGCGGGTCGGCGCCGATTTTTCCGAACGCCAGACGCTGCCCGACTTTCTCAGCCCCGACTCGGCCATGCTGCTCTCTTCGATCATGATGCAAAAGCGGACGAATGAGTACCGCCTGCGCAAACTATTCGGTCCGGCTTTCGCCGCCAAGTACCGCAGCCTGGTGCAACGGCTGATCAACACCGGCATCCTCCGCCGCCAGGTCGACGGCTGGCTGGAAATCAATGAACTGGTGGTCAATGACCTCGGTTATTTACTGGAACGAAAACAACACATTAAGTACCGTTAGGTACGTTTACGAAACCTTCGAGGTAAACGTCTCCGACAATACTCTAATATGGATACTCTGCAAGAACTCATCACCGGCCGCTTCACCTGGTTCAACTTCATTTTCGCCGCCTTGATCCTGGTAGGGCTGTACGCCGGCCTGATCGCCCTGGATCGCCTGTTGAAGGAGTTGATCATAGGACGGCGCTGGCAAGCCTGGCTGCAACAGCTCTTACACTACGTGATCACCCTTTACGAGCCCGTAGCCGCTATTTTGCTGAGCGTTATTTTCGTATTCATCAATCCGGTAGTGAACGGCATTTTGCTGGCCCTGCTGATTCTGTCTGGTTTCCAGCACCTTCGCGACTACCTCAGCGGACGTATTGTACGACTTGAAAATGTCATCAAGCCAGGTAAAAGCCTGCGCAGCCAGGGAATACAGGGCATGGTCTCCAACCTCGGAATGCTGGGGCTGCAACTCAAGACCAGCGACGGGCTGCACCTCATCCGCTACGCCCGACTGCTAGCTGAGGGTTATACGCTGGTTTCCGGTGAAGACTCCGGGGGGTTCTATCGCCTGAAGGTAGCCCCTCTGCCGGAAAAAGAGGAGCAGAAACTGGGTGCGGTACACCTGCTCGACCTGCTGGCCACTGCCCCCTACCTCGACCTGAATCACCAGCCCGAGATACGTCCCGCCAGCGATGATGGCAAGCGCATGGAAGCCAGCATCCTGCTCAAAGAGGAACGGCACCTCTACGACCTGCTGCCACTGATGAAAGAATGGGGATATGAGGCCAGACCGGTGGGGGAAGTATGAAATACGAGAGAAGAAATACGAAATAAGAAAACGGAAATACGAAACCTGAAATTGGGAAGATGGAAGAGGAAAGGATTTGGGTTTCGCTTAACTTTGTAAAATAGCAAAACGTCCCAGCATGGAGATATTGACTTCCTACAATTTGATCATCGAGGCTTCGACCATCATCATACTGTCCTTTATTTTTAGTGAGGTGGCCCGGAAGACCAATATTCCATCCGTACTGATGCTCATCCTGCTGGGTATCGGGTTGAAACTGGGGCTGGAAGCCATGGGACTGGGACAGATCGATTTCTTTCCCTTTTTGGAAGTGCTGGGTATCGTAGGGCTGATCATGATCGTGCTGGAGGCGGCCCTGGAGCTGAAACTGGAACGGGAAAAGCTGATACCCATCGCCAAAGCCTTTCTCATCGCGCTGATCGGACTGGGAGCCTCCACCTGGGTCGCCGCGCTGATCCTGTACGAACTCGTTCCCGGCATGACGATGATCGCCGCCTGGCTATACGCTACCCCCTTGTCCATCCTGTCGAGCGCCATCATTATTCCCAGCGTTTCGGGTTTGCAGGTGCGGAAGCGGGAATTCCATATCTACGAAAGTACTTTCTCCGACATCCTGGGCATTATGGTCTTTTACTTTCTGTCGGGGCGGGTGGAAGCGGCTGGTCACGATAGCGGGGTGGCAGGTTTCTTCGGCAACCTGGGGCTCACGCTGGCCATCTCCGTCATCGCCAGCTACCTGATCGTCTTTGTCTTTCAGCGCATCCGCAGCCAGGTCAAGCTGTTCTTGCTCATTGCGGTGCTGCTGTTGCTGTATGCGTTGGGTAAGAAAATGCACCTTTCCTCTTTGATTATCATTCTTATTTTCGGATTGCTCATTGCCAATATGCAGCTCTTCTTTCGGGGACGGCTGGGTCGCTGGCTCAACATGAAGGAAGCGGAGAATATCTACGAGGGCCTACACGTCATCACTATGGAATCGGCCTTCGTGGTGCGCACCTTTTTCTTTGTCATCTTCGGGCTGACCATCACCCTGACCACCTTGTTCAGCGCCAATGTCGCCCTGATCAGCGGCGGCATTATTCTGTCGATTTACCTGATCCGCTATCTCATCCTCCGAATCTTCCTGGGCCGGGATATTTTCCCCCAGCTCTTTATCGCCCCGCGGGGCCTGATCACTATCCTCCTCTTTTACGCTATCCCGCCGGAAGCGCAGATACCCAATTTTGAACCGGGTATCCTCCTGTTCATCATTATCGGCACCAGCCTGATCATGACCTTCGCCATGGTCTACGACAAACGCCGCAGCAGCCAGGCCATCCGGCGTGCCCAGGAGCGGCCGGTCGGATATACGCGGTGGAAGGCGCCGACGGTGGAGGCGAAGGAAGAGTGAGTTTTTGAGTTGTTCAAGCAGGCAAGGAACTCAATCACTTCATCACGTCGCCGGAGCTTCTTCTATCACCGCAAATAACATCCGCTCCACAACCTCCAGCGCTTCCACGCAGGCGCCCTCACTGTTGCCCCCACGCACATCTGCCAGCAGGATTAGATAACGACCTTTGCCGGATAGATCCAGTCGCATCATATAGCCTTCACACCAGCGGGCGCCGATAGTTCCCACCATATTTTTACCTTCCACACTGGGACTGAAACGCCTGCCGGCAGCAGTACTGCTGAGAAAAATATCCAGATCATGTTCGATCAGCATATCCGGAAGATGACGGCGGCCGCTGCTTTCACGGCGAATGTAAAGGAAATAGCGTCCGTCGTGCGAACCGCCGATCCAGCGCTTGTCCATATAGCAGTAAAGCAATAGCTGCTCCGGCAGTTCCACCCGAAGCCCTTGCTCTTCATCGTGCAGGTATTCCGCGCCCAATCGGGTTTCCGTGTTTCTCCTTTGCATTTTTTCCTGTATTTAAAGTTCCAGCACCTAACCAGCAGTTGGCAGTCCCATGATTAGCTGAGCTAAGCCCCGAATATTCGCCGCTATCGATGTGCCCGACGGTGGCGAGCATCCAGTACCCGGTATCCAGTACCCAGTACCCAGCACCCAAAAAGATCATGCCCCCGGCTTTTACCAGTAGGCATGATCGACTGCGTACCCTGGTTTTACAAATTTAATGTCCTTTGGTACGGGAAAACAATTGGGTGATTTCAAAAACAGGTTTCATTTGCCCCCCCCGGCAAGCCGGAAGTGGGAAATCGGCCATACGGCTCTTCGCTTCGCTCCGAGAAGTCGGAATCCATTACGAGGCAATGCTTTTTAAGACTTCCGGCTTTGTCATGCATCATGGTTTCGTATTCAAAGAAGCGGGAGGAAAGCAGGTAATAATTTCCACCCGCCGCAGCCTTACCGACTACACTAATGCTTCGCCGGTCGAAAGGCGCAGGCGCCAATCCTCCGATCCTTTTAAAAAGGCGGGATTGGCCGCCCCCCCAATAATCTTGAAGCGTAATGGCCAATCCCGCAGAAGACAACCAAATAGCAAGTTACGACTGATTCTTCATCAGCTAGACTGATTTCCTGTTTTCTTCTTCTGGCGCAGCTAATCTCGTCAACTCAAGTTGCTTAGACGATGGCGGGCCACTTCCGACTTCCGCCTTCTCGGAGCGAAGCGAAGAGCCGTATGGCCGCCTTCCTTCCTCTCTGTTGACCTTACAAGTATAGCCCCAAAAGGCCTTGCCATTCAAGGGAGCATGATTAGAAAGGCCATCTAATTGAGTCATTGGTAGGATTGAGGGATTTACCGTTTCTTCGAAGGGCTGCCGGGAACTACTTTTTAGAACATTGCCAGTAGTTCTTCCTTCCGGCTGCGGGACACCGGCACTTTGGCACTGTTGCTCATGACGAGGTATCCACCGTCGGAGCGAACGTATTCCTTTACGTGTTGCAAGTTGATAAGGTGAGAGTGGTGCACGCGGAAAAACTTATGCGGCGTCAGCATTTCCTCGAATTCTTTCAGCGTGCGGGAGATGAGGCGTTTGCTTTTATTCACCATGAAAACCATAGTGTAATTGCTATCGGAGCTGCAGAGCACGATATCGGCGGGCGCCACGAATTCAATACGCTCGCGGCTGGCCAGGGCGATTTTGCCGGGCAACCCTTTTTCTTCCTGGTGGATATTACTGAACAGCGCTTCCAGTTGACGAGAAGGAACGACGCGAATATTTCTTTCCTTAAATTTTTGGATGGCGCTTTGCAGCTCCTGCTCCTGTACCGGTTTGAGCAGATAGTCCAACGCGCTGAATTTGATGGCCTGAATGCCGAAATCGTCGTAGGCGGTAATGAAAACGACGTGAAAGGGCACCTTCCCCATTTCCTCCAGCAGATCAAAACCGGTAAGGCGGGGCATAGAAATATCCAGAAACAGCAAGTCTGGAGGAGTACTCCGTAGATAATCGAGCCCCTCCGTAGGGTCCATGAAAGAAGCAACGACTTCTACCTCAGGGCAGATTTTTTCCAATTTCCAGCGCAAGGTTTCTACGCTGTGCTTTTCATCGTCGATGATTACGGCACGTATGGTCATAGATAGGTTCTCCTTTATACCATACAAGTTACAACAATCTGAGATCAGATGCTACTGCTCAGTGTCTTCTTTGCCTTCCCTCCCGGGATGCTGAAAGGATCGGAGCGGCTGATAGATTGCTGCGTAGGCAAGTAGCTTTTCGCTTACGCGAAAAGCTACTTTTGAAATCCACACAAAGGCGCAAAGCACAGAGCAAGTTTTTGTAAATCCTTTCCCGGCGGCACTAGCCGTTCTCTAAAATCCTTTGCAGGTCCCGCTCCAGCGTATCCTCCGGAAACTCGACGATGCGGCCCAGTTCTTGCCCTTCTTTAAGCAGAATGATGGTCGGCACTAATTCGACATTCCATCGTTCCGTTTCGCCGTTGGGGCTTTTTTTGTAGCGGTCGGGGTGATCGTCCACGCCAATCATCTCCATATTTTTATCCTTGTAGCCCAGGTAGTCGATGATGCGGTACAGGCGGGGGATTTCCCGCTGGCTGTCTTCACACCAGGTGCCGAGGAAGACCAGCAGATCAACCTCCTTGAATTCGTCCTCGATTTTATCGAGCGTGAGCACATCCGGCTTATATTCGTTGTACTCTTGCTGCAACCAGCTGAGATAAGGCTCCTTCACCAGTCCTTCGCGGTTCACGCGGCCGAGCAGGATGGGCTCTCCACTGAGGGAGGTAATTTCCTGGTTGAGCGGTCCGGAAGGTTTGGAAGTGGCAGCAGTTTTCGAAGTGCCCGAGCAGGAAAAGAGGCCGGCAGCCAGTAAGGAGAGCAGGAGGAATGCTTTCGCAAAATTTGTGATTACTTTTAGTGAGTGATCCATCATTAGGGTATTTGACTTTATTCTGTGTAAATTGAGTCAGGAAAACAACCGCATCAAGCAGGAAGTTCCAAGGCACAAAGGTAAAACTAATCGGAATATGAATCTTAAAAACAAACCACATATCGCCGTTATCGGGGCCGGCGCCATGGGCGGCTGGACAGCCTATTTTTTGCAGCAAACCGGCGCGCAGGTCACCCTGCTCGATGCCTGGGGCCCCGGTCACAGCCGCGCCAGCTCGGGCGGCGAGACGCGGGTGATCCGCAGCGTCTACGGACCGCACGACATTTATGTCCGCATGGTCGCCGACTCCTTTAAACAGTGGCGGGCTTTCG
>Ga0209949_1000052_pt1 | contig 71398 bp, 58 predicted proteins | sample SalPonC_black_MG_FD_185711 | JGI IMG/M metagenome (GOLD analysis project Ga0209949, IMG submission 185711) | Salt pond soil microbial communities from South San Francisco under conditions of wetland restoration - Salt Pond MetaG... | ecosystem: Environmental > Aquatic > Marine > Intertidal zone... | reverse complement strand
AAAGACATAAAAACCTCGTTAGGGACTAGCGAGTACACGGGTGGAGAGAACGTAAGACTCCTAACTCGACTACCTGTCTTCAGGCAGGTTTTGAGCAGTGAGTTATTCTCCGTGAAGCCCGAAGCCCACCTGTCTTCAGCAGGAGTGTAGTTCACAATTGGGTTGCGCTGAGAGGCGTAATCCTTTTTTAATTTTTTGGATGGCAGAGGATAGTAGGGTGACCAGATTGGTTTTCAGAAGTGATTCCTGTTAGAGTGGTATCCTGCCATCTCTTCATCCAGGATACCCGGGTTCAGACAACATGCGAGAGCGGTCCCAGGCCATTCACGGAACGCCCGCCGTTCAATGACGTATGCCAAATGAAGGAATTCAGGCTTGGTAAACGAGTAGGGAAGATTTAGGTAAGTTGAAAACGGGTACTGAATTGAGAATGGCGGCAGGATTCCAAAGGGCGTTTCCAAAAAAAACAACCCGGATTTTGGCGCCAGCCAAAATCCGGGTTGATCAGTTTAGTACCGAAGGCGGGAATCGAACCCGCACTCTCTTGCGAGAACTGGATTTTGAATCCAGCGCGTCTACCAGTTCCGCCACTTCGGCATGTGGTTTTTTAGCGGACTCAAAGTTATGTAAAACCGTCGAAATTAACAAGCAATGATAGGGTAGGAGTTTAGAAGTTTAGCAGATCAGAAACAGGAAATCTCGTTTTCAGATCTGCTAAACTTCTAAACCAGCCGCCCCAGCAGGGGCGGCGACTAAACTTCTAAACTCAACCGAAGATTCCCCGCAGAATATCCAACCCATTCGCGTACAGCACCAGCGCAATCACGATAATGAATCCGATCAATGTTGCGTATTCCAGAAATTTATCGCTGGGCTTTCGGCCGGTCACCGCTTCGTAGAGCAGGAACATCACGTGGCCGCCGTCGAGCGCCGGGATGGGTAGCAGGTTCATGAAGGCCAGGATGAGGGAGAGAATAGCCGTCATGGTCCAGAAGCGTTCCCATTGCCAGACGCCGCCGAACATCTTGCCGATGGAGCCGAAGCCGCCCAGGCTCTCGCTGGGTTTGATCTTGCCGCGGAACATTTGTCCGAAGGCTTTGATCTGGTTGACCAGGAAATCCCAGCCCTTTTTAGTGCCGGCGGGCAGGGCTTGCAGGAGGGTGTATTCCTGGCGTTCGGTGTCGAAGAAATAGGTTGCGCCGTAGGAAGCGATACCGATCGTGCCTTGTTCCGTCGTCGTCAGTTCCTTTTGCAGAGTATCCGATTGGTTGCGGACGATGGTGATTTGAATCTCTTCGTTCTTATGCTGCTGTGCCCGTTCCTTAAACTGGTCGAAGAAAGGCGTGGGATGATCGTTGATGGAAATAATTTTATCGTCCACTTTCACGCCCGCCTGATCGGCCGGCGAGCCATCCATGACCATGCCGACTACCAGCGGGTAGCGGGCGGTGAACAGCATTTTATCCTTGTTTTCATAGCTCGACAGCACGCCGACAAATTTTTCATCGATGGGGATGACTTTCTGCGACCCCTCGCGTCGAACTTTCATTTGCTTGGCGTTATTGAAGACGATTTCGCTGACGACAACCCGGTCGTTGAACTTGTCGAAGGATTTGTCGCCAACCGATAGAATCTGGTCGCCGCTCTGAAGGCCGAGTTCTCTGCCCAGGGAATCAGCGTAGATACCGTACTTGACATTTTCCGCAGGGAGGTATTCTTCACCGTAGATCCACAGCACCATGCCGAAGATGAAAAAGCCGAGCAAAAAGTTGACCGTCACGCCGCCCAGCATAATGACGAGGCGTTGCCAGGCCGGTTTGGAGCGGAACTCCCAGGGCTGAGGTTCGCTTTTCATCTGTTCGGTATCAAAGCTCTCGTCAATCATACCCGAGATCTTGACATAACCGCCCAGCGGTAACCAGCCGATGCCGTATTCCGTATCGCCTTTTTTATATTTGAGAAGTGAGAACCAGGGATCGAAGAAGAGATAGAATTTCTCTACGCGGGTCCCAAAAAACTTGGCTGGAAAGAAGTGGCCCATCTCGTGTAGTACAATCAGAATGGACAAACTGAGCATCAACTGCCCGGCCATTACAACATAATCCATATAACTTCGCTTCTAGAGGGTTATTACAGTCAGGTTTAAAAAGTGTCAACATTAACAAGTAAAAAACAGCCTTTTGACTGCTAATGTTGCACGATGCAGCACAAAGGTACTAGGTTTTAGGGAATTTTTTTCTCCCTGCTTTGCTTTCGATTTTCTATATTCCGGCGATGAATTTATTTTACACCACCGATATTCAGGGCGATCTGATTTTTTTGACCGAGGCGGAAGCCCGCCACGCAGTGCAGGTATTGCGCATGCAGGAAGGGGATAGCATCAGCGTAATTGACGGACAGGGAGGCTGGTACGAAGGAACGATTGTGGAAACGGGCAAGCGCCGTTGTGTAGCCCGCATCGATGAAAAGAGGCAGGAAGTTAACCAGCGACCTTACCGGGTGCACTTGGCTATCGCCCCGACAAAGAATATCAACCGCTTCGAGTGGTGCCTGGAAAAAGCAACCGAGATCGGAGTGGATGAAATCACGCCGCTGCTTTGTTTTCACTCTGAACGCCGCCACCTCCGGGCCGATCGGCTGGAGAAAGTCCTTATTGCGGCCATGAAGCAGTCTTTAAAGGCCTCTCTTCCCCACCTCAACGAACTTACCAAAATTGACGAATTTCTCAGCCGGACCCGGGAAAACCAACAGCAGTTTATCGCCTACCTGGGAGAGGAGGTAAAAGAACATCTCAAAGACAACTACCTGCCGGGAGAAAACGTTACCATTCTGATCGGTCCGGAAGGGGATTTCTCCGAAGGCGAGATCGAAACAGCCCGGCAGCAGGGGTTTACCGGCGTAACGCTGGGCAAAAGCCGCCTGAGGACGGAAACGGCGGGCATCGTGGCCTGCCATATCGTGCAACTGATGAATGAGTAGGATAGAGTAAAATGGAGGGAAGATGGAGTTTTCCTTCTAAACTCCTAAACAGCCCCGTCCCGTGAAATTCGCGCAGCGATAATTTCACGGGATCGCGGGCGCTAAACTTCTAAACTTTTCACTCGATCTTTTCCGGCAATCATGCTAAATACCTAAACGTATACTAAAAAAATAATACATGTTACGCTATATTTTCTTTGGCATCATCATTTGGCTGGGCGCCGCTTTTACGCCTGCGGATCAGGCGGAGCCTTCTCTTAAAATGGCCTTGCTCAAGTACAACGGCGGCGGCGACTGGTACGCCAATCCTACTTCGCTGCCCAACCTGGCCCGCTTTTGCAATCAGCAATTGGGCACCAATTTCGATACCGATTTTGCAACCGTCGAGGTGGGTAGTGCTGAGTTGTTCAACTACGCTTTTCTGCATATGACCGGTCATGGCAATGTTGTCTTCTCCGATGCCGAGGCCGAAAACCTGCGCCATTATTTGATTGGTGGCGGATTCCTTCATATCGATGACAACTACGGCATGGATCCCTATGTGCGCAGCGCTATGAAAAAGGTGTTTCCGGAATCCGAATTTATAGAGTTGCCTTTCGAACACGAAATCTATAAGGCGCAATTTGAGTTAAAAAACGGATTGCCGAAGGTGCACAAACACGATGATAAGCCCCCGCAGGGCTTTGGGTTATTCTGGGAAGGCCGGCTGGTGTGTTTTTATACCTACGAATGCGATCTGGGAGATGGCTGGGAAGACCAGGATGTACACAACGACCCGCAGGAGGTTCGCCTGCAGGCGCTGCGCATGGGGGCCAATATCGTTCAGTACGCTTTTCAGCAGTGATCAGAGGGGGAAGGGAGGAAGATTAAGTGCCTGATACTAACTTTATCTTTTTTTGTATTCAACCGTCACCGGAAAACTTGATCTCAGTGGTAGGTGTATCCCGACCTTCCGACTTCCGACCTTCCGATTTCCGACTTAGTATTACTCCCAAAGCAGATTACGGCTGTTCTTGATGTACTTTTTGATATTGAGCCAAAAGGCGAAGAAAAGGTAGAAGATAATTGGGGAACCAAGAGCGACAAAAGAAATGTAGATGAAATAAAGCCTGACCCGGGCTGTAGCGATACCCATTTTCTTGCCGAGGTAGGTGCATACGCCAAAGGCCGATTTCTCCAAAAGGTCTTTAACATTTTTCATTATTCCGCCGTTTTTGGTTTAGAAGGTATTTAAAATTTTTTGGCTGTTTTCGAGACCAAGAGATGGATTCTCCTGGCGTCCTGCTTTTCTCAAAAAAGCGGGTTTTGAGTTTTACACCCGAAAGGTACAGAACGAAAAACTGAATTCCAGGGGATTCAAAGCTTTTGATTGCAGTTCAGCTGAAAACTTTATATAATTTTTAAACGCAGGGAGAAACAAAAAAGTTGGGAAAAAGATCATCGTTTAACAAATGAAATTTCAAACATGCTCTAAGCTGACAACTTTGGTTCGAAAAACAACAGTGGGGTTTTTGAGTTAGCCGCAATTTACTTACCTTTTTCGCAAGTTTGCGGAATCCTTTCAATCGGGGAATAATCCGGCTTAATGCGAATACCGTCACCACATGTTTAGTACTTCTCATATTGAGTTGAGCAAATCAGCCCTCGACCGGAATATTTCTTTTATTAAAAGCCTGCTGAGGCCGAATTGCCGGCTATCCTCCGTCATTAAAGGAAATGCGTATGGCCATGGGATTGAGTTATTCGTTCCGCTGGCCGAACTCTGCGGTGTCGACCACTTCTCGGTTTTCAGCGCCGGAGAAGCCCTTTGTACTAAAAAGGTCTGCCAGGAGAATACCGATATCATGATCATGGGGATGGTGGATGGGGTTGAGTTGGAATGGGCCATAGAGGAAGGGGTCGAGTTTTTTGTATTCGATATGCACCGGCTTGAACAAGCCTATAAGCTTGCCCGCCGGATGAAGAAAAAGGCGAAGATCCACATCGAACTGGAAACGGGAATGAATCGTACCGGCTTCGATTACGAAGAACTCCGAAAAGCCAGGTACTTGTTGGAATCCGATCAGAAATTTCATTTGCAGTTGCAGGGGCTGTGCACTCACCTGGCCGGCGCAGAGAGCATCGCCAACTATTACCGGATCAAACATCAGAAATCCAAGTTCGGGAAGCTGAAGCGCTTTTTTCAAAAAGAACTCTTTCCGCCGGTCTATCATCACATGGCCTGTTCAGCCGCCTTGCTACGCTATCCGGAAACCCAACTGGATATGGTCCGGGTGGGGATCATGCAATACGGGTTTTTCCCCAGCCCTGAAATACTGATCCACTACACCAACAAGCATCCCGGCGATATCAATCCGCTTCGCCGTATCCTGAGCTGGAAGAGCTCGGTAATGAGCATTAAGCGCATTCAAAAGGGGGCATTTTTGGGCTATGGCACCTCTTTCCAGGCTAATGAACAGATGCTGGTTGCCGGTATTCCCGTGGGCTATGCGCATGGATTTAGCCGCTCTATGAGCAACCGGGGCCGGGTGCTCATCCACGGCCGCCGCGCTAATGTGGTTGGCATCGTTAATATGAACATGATGTTGGTTGACATCACCCATCTGGAAGGGGTAGATTACGGCGATGAAGTAGTGCTCATCGGCAATCAGGGAGAAGAGGAGGTGTCCGTCTCCTCCTTCGGAGAAATCAGCGAACAACTGAATTACGAACTGTTGACCCGCCTGCCGGAGAAAATCCCCCGGGTGTGGACGGAGTGAAAGGGCTTTAGTTGTGTTTCCCTTCCTGGATTCTGGCCTTGACTTCAACGGGCGCAAGTTGTATCGTCTCGTATGGCATGTTCACACCGGCTTCGGTAAGGCTGGTGAAGATATTTTCTCTCAGTTCAAATCGGTGCACGATGTGTTCGCGTTCCCGGTCGAGCCACACCTGAAATTGCAGGGCGATGTTGTAGTCATTGAGCGCGGTGACGACTACGCGGGGCGCGGGTTTATCCAGGAAAACCGGATCGTCCGCTACCAGCTTGAGCAAGATTTTTCGCGTCCGGTTAATATCTTCATTGACGGCGATGGTCACATCAATATCCAGCCTGAGGTTGGGAAAATTAGTATAGGAAGATACGGTTGAATTGATAATAGAGGTGTTGGGCACGGCCAGCATTTTACCGTCTACCGTCACCACCCGTGTCGACCGTAGGGTGATCCGGTCTACCCGCCCGTACTGCCCGCCTACCTCCACCAGATCACCGATAACGAAAGGACGGTCCCAGAAAATGAGAATGCCGGAAATGAGATTAGACAGGGCGTCCCGCGCCGCAAACCCGATGGTCAGTCCTGCAATACCCAGACTGGTGATCAGACTGGCCGTGTTGACGCCGATGGCCGCCAGTGCCTGTATGATGCCGATAGTCAGAATGATGTACTTCAACGCGGTATCAACAAAAGCCTGCGCGGTTTCGTCAAGTTTGGTGCGGTTTAAGATAAAGTCTGATAACTTGTCCAGCAGCAACCAGAAAAGATAAAAGGCAAAAAAGGTGAGCAAACCTACAATGAGATTGGCCAGTAGAGTTGCAAAATTTTCTCCTAATACCTGGGGATTGAATTCTTCATGTAAGCGGGAAAGGATACCCGAAAAAAATTGCTTCATAATATTTGATTGATTAAACCAGCTCAAATCTTAACTCTGTTTTTCTCCAAATGTTGATCCGGAACCTTTTCGACGGTTCTTGTTTTCTTACTTCTCTTACCCGCCGAAGCTTTCAGCGAAGGTGGGGCCTTCCGCCTTCCACGGCTGGGTTAAAGTTTTCTAAAACCAATTATCTTAAGGAAATATCAATCTGATCCCCGGCGTTCATGCAGGTATGAAACACATACCACTGATTATTGCACTGTTCTTCTTTTTTGGAATGGATCAGCTCAACGCTCAGCGCTACGGCACCGCCATGGGCATCAGGATGGGCACCGATTGGGGGTTGACGGTTCAGCAAAGGCTGAGTAAGAGAATTACCTTCGAGGGGATCGCCCAGTCTAGCCTGCAACGTGAAGAGGTATTGCTGACCGGCCTGATTCAAAAGCACAATCCCATCCTGGGAAGGCGTCTCAACCTTTACCTGGGCGGCGGCCTGCACAAGGGCTGGATCAATGAGCCGGCAGATCAGGAGGGCGTCCTCGCTCCGGAAGATCCCTTCGGCGTGACCCTGGTCGGCGGTGTAGAATTTTCCCTGGGACGCATCAATATCGGCTACGATTTCAAACCGGCGATCAATATTCGCGGCGGGGAGCGGACCTTTTATACCCAGTCGGGGATCTCAGTGCGCTACGTATTGATCAAAGACAAACAGTGGCGGAAGCAGCAGCGCAAGAAAAAACGGGAGCGGCGGCGCAAACGCAGACGAAGATAAATACTGCTTCATGGCGGATAGCTTATCAGCCCTGTCCTTTTACAACTTTTTCCTTTTTATCTCCGTCTTCCTTGATTTCGAGGATACTTTGCTTGAACTCTTTTTGCAACAGCAGCTTAATATTGTTTACCACGATTTCCCCCATGGTTTCGCACTTCTCGAAGATTTTATTTTTATGGTGGTAAGCCAGTTCTTCTTTTAGCTGCTTCACCTTTTTCGGCTGAGAGATTTCATCATTGATCATAATGCTCAGCAAAGTATTCACCCGCGACCAGGAAGACTTGACGCGGGTGGCTATCAGGCTTCTTTCCTCCAGCTGGTATTGCCGGACCGTTTCTTGCGCCATGTGTTTGATACCCAGGAATATGATAGGGTTGTTCTCCTTAAAATACTGGGGGAGGTAGAAGCTCTTGCGGCCCTCGTAAGACTGCTGGTCGAAGTCGATGGCGCGGATGCGAAACTGCGATCCTTCGATATCGGGGGTGACGGCAACCACGTAATTGTAGGAGCGCATATCGCCGAGCAGGCGTACAAAGCAACGCTCATTAAATTTGACAAACTCTTTGGCCATCCGTATCTGGTTAAAGGTCGTATCCTCCAGGTGTTTTTTCATGAAGTCATCACCCGGCACGCCGATAATGTGTTCTTCAATAAGCGTGTCCCGGTCTAACAGATACATCAGGGTGTTGGGAGAGAGTAGTTCCTCCAGTTCCAGTCCGTAGACTCTCGAAGCATCAATGCGTTTGACGTAGAAGTGGTCATAGTTGTCGTTCAGGCGGTTGATGATCCGGATGCGAAAGGGCTTGGTATTGCCAAAGGTGCAGTAATCGACGCGGGCGACGGTGAGGTGATCCATCACCTGCGTATCGCCGTCGGTTTTGAGCAGTGCGTAAATATAGGTTAGGGCTTTAAACAACTCCCTTTCATCGGATTCAGCATAGTAAACGGTTTCCCAAAGCGTATCCTTATTTTCATGATCCAGCAAAGGGATGTTGGAGTTATAGCGCAGCAGATCTTCGTACTGCAAAGGAAGCCGGGCTGTTCTGTCGTTTTTCTCCAGATAGCGGTACAGCTTATCGCTGATAGGAAAGGGAACCTTTTTTCTAGTAGGCGTATTGCCGCGCATGATTTGGTGGTTTTGCCAAATAGAAACAATTATTACACGACTAGGGTTGAGTGCTGGATACTGGATACTGGATACTGGATGCTGGTGTGCCGGGCATCCAACATCCAGCCTTCGGCCTTACACGAGGACTCCCGATTTAATCTCTTCCACTACCTCAGGATTGAGGAGGGTAGAGACATCGCCCAGGTTGGAGGTGTCGCCGGAAGCTACCTTGCGCAGTATCCGGCGCATGATTTTACCGGAGCGCGTTTTGGGTAACCCGGAGACCACCTGTATCTTATCCGGTTTGGCGATGGGACCGATTTCGGTGGTGACCACATCGAGCACGGAAGAACGGAAAGCCTCTTCATCGGAGACGGGCTCGGCGGTGATGACGTAGGCGTAGATGCCTTGCCCTTTGATATCGTGCGGATAGCCGACGACAGCCGATTCCACGACCAGCTCGTGCGTATTGATAGCATTCTCGATCTCGGCGGTGCCCAAGCGGTGTCCGGAAACATTGATCACATCATCGACGCGGCCGATGATCCGGTACATGCCGTCCTTGTCGCGGCGGGCGCCGTCGCCGGTGAAATACATATCCTTGAAAGGGGAGAAGTAGGTCAGGCGGCAGCGCTCGTGATCCCCGTAAGTGGTGCGCAGGATGGAGGGCCAGGGGAATTTGATACAGAGCAGTCCTTCCACATCATTACCTTCGATTTCTTTACCTTCCGCGTTGACGAGGCAGGGCTGCACGCCCGGCAGCGGCAGCGTCGCGTAGGTCGGCTTCAGGGGGGTGATACCCGCCAGGGGAGAAATCATGATCCCCCCGGTTTCAGTCTGCCACCAGGTGTCGACAATAGGGGCTTTCTCTTTACCCACCACCTCGTTATACCATTTCCAGGCCTCTTCGTTGATCGGTTCACCGACCGTGCCGAGCACCTTGATGGAACTGAGATCGTATTTCAACACGTGCTCGTTGCCCTGAGCCTGCAGGGCGCGGATAGCCGTAGGCGCCGTGTAAAACTGATTGACTTCGTACTTGTCGCAAATTTCCCAGAAGCGACCCGGATGCGGATAGGTGGGCACGCCTTCAAACATCACCGAGGTTGCCCCGGCCAGCAGCGGCCCGTAGACAATGTAGGAGTGACCGGTGATCCAACCGATATCGGCAGTGCACCAGTAGACATCTCCTTCTTCGTACTGGAAAACATTCTGGAAGGAGAAAGCCGTGTAGACCATATAGCCTCCGCAAGTGTGCACCACGCCTTTTGGTTTCCCCGTAGAACCGGAGGTGTACAGAATGAAGAGCAAATCTTCCGCATCCATTTCTTCGGCAGGGCAATCGGCCGATTGCGGATCCACCTCTTCGTGCCACCACTTATCGCGGCCGGCTACCCAGTCGACCGCATCGCCGGTATTGCGGTGCACCAGTACCGTCTCGATGCTGTCGCAGTCCATATCCACCGCTTCATCGACCACCTTTTTAACGGGAATATGCTTGGCGCCCCGGTCATTGTAATCCGAGCAGATGACCATTTTGGCCTGCGCATCCTTGATGCGATCGGAGAGCGCATGGGCCGAAAAACCGGCAAAAACTACGGAGTGAACGGCGCCGATCCGGGCGCAGGCCAGCACGCCGATGGCCAGCTCAGGTACCATAGGCATGTAGAAACAAACCCGGTCGCCTTTTTGTATGCCACTGGCTTTCAGTGCATTGGCTGTTTTGCAAACAGCTTCGTGCAACTGCTTATAGGTGAGTACCCGGTTGGGCGCATCGGGATCATTGGCTTCCCAGATAATAGCCCTTTGATCACCCCGGCTTTCCAGGTGCCGGTCCAGGCAGTTTTCCGTGATGTTCATCTTCCCCCCGATAAACCACTTTATATCGGGTTTTCTGAAATCCCATTCCAGCACATTGTCCCATTTTTTGCGCCAGGAAAAGGTGTCGGCCTGTTCGGCCCAGAAGCCTTCGGGATCTTCTACACTGCGACGGTACACTTTTTTGTACTCGTCAAAGGTCTTGATTTTAAGTGTCATATAGCTTGTGTTTTTTCCAGTTTTGGAAGGTATATAGATGTATCTTCTTTGAAACAAAAAAACTTATTGCTTGAGCGATTTTAATATAAAAAAAGCCGCTTAGCTACCAAATGACGGCCTCCTAATTTAAAACATAATTCGTCTCGTTTCCAAAATGCCGGATTTTTTTCCAGCCCCCAGCCCCCAGCACCCAAATCGAAGTGGGCCATACGGCTCTTCGCTTCGCTCCGAGAAGTCGGAAGGGGCTTAGCGGGGCTTATCCAGGGAATATTCCAAGGCTAGCGCCATCCAGCATCAAGCATCCAGCATCCAGCATCAATGCCCCCTCACTTGACCTGCCCCGCGCGGTATACGGATATTCTCGACCATCTGCTGCACTTCCTCCGAGGGCGCCGGCGTCAGGGCCGAGACGCTGATGGCGGTGGCAAAATTGAGCAGCATACCCAGGGTGCCGATGCCCTCCGGAGAAATGCCGAACCAGTACTGCCCGGGCGTTCCGCCGAGGTATTTGAAGTAGATGATATAGGCAGCTGTAAACAACAGGCCGGTAATCATCCCCGTTACTGCGCCCTGCATATTCATTCTTTTGGAAAAGATACCCATAACGATAGCCGGAAAAAAGGAAGCAGCGGCCAGCCCGAAAGCAAGGGCGACTACTTCCGCCACGAACCCGGGCGGATTGATGCCGGCATAGCCGGCGACGATCACCGCGATGGCGATAGCGACCCGGGCAGCGCGCAGCTCGCTTTTTTCCGAGATATCCGGTTTGAGCCATTTTTTTAACAGGTCATGGGCGATGGAGCTGGAAATGACCAGTAAAAGACCGGCGGCGGTAGACAGGGCTGCCGCCAAACCACCCGCCACGACGAGGGCGATCACCCAGCCGGGCAGCTGCGCGATTTCGGGATTGGCCAGCACCATGATGTCCCGGTCTACGTAGAGTTCGTTCCCTTCCCAGCCCTGGGGCGCCGCTACTGCGCTGACGAACTCCGGGTTGTCGTCGTTGTAGTACTGCACTTTTCCATCTCCGTTCTTATCGTTGAAAGATAGCAGGCCGGTTTTTTCCCAGTTGGCAAACCAGGGAGGCAAGGCCGTGTATTCGGTCTGATCTACCGTATTGATCAGGTTGGTGCGGGCGAAGGCCGCGATGGCCGGCGCCGTGGTATACAGAATGGCGATGAAGACCAACGCCCATCCTGCCGACTTCCGGGCGTCGGCCACCTTGGGAACTGTAAAAAATCGCACAATGACATGCGGTAGTCCGGCCGTTCCCAGCATCAGCGCTGCGGTGATGAAAAACAAGTCTGTGGTATTGCGCTTCGCCGTCGTGTATTCTTTAAACCCCAGTTCCGTTGACAACTGGTCAAGCTTCGCCAGCAGCGGCGTGCCGTCCTGCAATTCGCCGCCCAGGCCCAACTGAGGGATGGGATTGTCTACCATTTGGATGGAGATGAAAATGGCGGGAACCAAGTAGGCAAAGATCAGCACGCAATACTGGGCTACCTGTGTATAGGTAATCCCCTTCATGCCGCCAAGCACCGCATAAAAAAAGACGATACCGACCCCGATAAAGATTCCCCATTCGAAGGGAATTTCCAGAAATCGCGAGAACGCCACCCCAACCCCTTTCATCTGTCCGACCACATAGGTGAAAGAAACAAAAAGGGCGCAAAGTACCGCTACGAGGCGGGCTGTCTGCGAATAATAACGCTCTCCGATAAAGTCGGGTACCGTGAATTTGCCAAATTTACGAAGATAGGGCGCCAGTAGCAGCGCCAGCAGCACGTAGCCTCCGGTCCAGCCCATCAGGTACTGGGCGCCCTGGTAGCCCATAAAGGCGATCAGGCCGGCCATCGAAATGAAAGATGCCGCCGACATCCAGTCGGCCGCGGTCGCCATGCCGTTCACTACAGGATGTATGCCCCCACCGGCCACGTAAAAGTCAGCAGTGGAACCGGCCCTCGACCATATCGCCACAATGATGTACAAGGTGAACGTTATGCCGACTATTAAAAAGGTCCAGGTTTGAATATCCATGTTTTAAGTTGTTTTTCGTTTTTTGTAACGCCTTCACCTGAACAGAGAATGTCAGGAACTTCCGTACTCAAGTACTCATTCTTCATCTACCTCATACTTGCGGTCGAGCCGGTTCATAAGATGAACGTATATGAAAATCAGGGCCACGAAGACGTAAATGGACCCTTGCTGTGCAAACCAAAAACCCAACTTAAAGCCGCCGATATGAATTTGATTGAGTTCTTCAACGAGTAGGATGCCAAAGCCGTAGGAAACCACAAACCAGATTATCAAAAGGATAATCAGGTATTTGACATTCGTTCGCCAGTATTGCCGGAGATCGTTTTTCGACATAGTGCTGCGTTTATTTTGGTCAAAGATAAAAGATCCCGGAAATTTCCTGCACAAGAGCAAGGCCTGATTCCATTCGGCTTCTATTAGAGGGTAAAGCCCAAATAGCGGTAAGTGGCTGGTTGTCCAGAACTTTGTATGGCCGACGGGCGTAGAAAAACTATGTGTACAAAACTTGTTTGGATGCTAAAACCGACGGAACTTTGACGCTGAAACTCTTTTGGAGCTGTTTTTTCTAAACCAGATCCTTCCATTTACAATGGGAAATACCATACCTGGCCGCGTTGCCGACTTCCTAAGTACTTATCCACCCTTTACCTTGTTAAAGGAGAAGGAGCTTTTACAAATTGCCCGGCGGGTCACCGTGCAATACCGTCAGCCCGGAGCCATCCTCTTCCGTCAGGGAGAGCATCCGGGAGCATACTTCTATCTGTTGAGGGAAGGCGCGGTACATCTATTGCAGGAGGAAGACGGCGAGCGCGTACTGGTCGACCAGTGCGACGAAGGTGACCTGTTCGGTATCCGCGCCTTGTTGGCGGAGGAACGTTATGATCTGACGGCCGAAGCGGTGGAAGAGTCGCTGCTTTATGCCATTCCCACCGACGAAATTGAGCAAGTATTACAGGAAAACCCCAAAGTGGCCTACTACCTCGCCGCTTCCTTCGCCTCGGGCCGCCGGGGAAGGGGAGCAAAGCCTTTCCGGGGCCGGATTTTTCTGGAGCGTGAGCGCTATGGAGAAGGGCGTCTGGACCTGGTGGAAGTGCAATCCCTTCAGCACGGCAAGGCGCCGGTCGTCTGCCTGCCGGCAACCTCCATCAAGCGGGCGGCGCAGATCATGACCGAGGAGGAGGTAGGCTCTATCATCGTGGTCGATATGGAACGATATCCGCTAGGCATTGTGACCGACAAAGACCTGCGCCGGGAAGTGGCTACCGGAAAAGCAGGACTGGACGACCCGGTATCGGCCATCATGTCCAGTCCGGTTATTACAATGCCTCCCTCCGTTACTGTTGCCGATGTGCAAATGGAGATGGTCAAAAACAGGGTGCATCACCTATGCCTGACACGCAAGGGAACCGATCAGTCCGAAGTGATCGGCGTTTTATCGGAACATGATATCCTGGTTGTTCAGAGTAATAATCCGGCGGTGATGATCAGGGAGATCAATCGCAGCACCGGTGCTGCCGGCCTGCGGCGTGTTCGCGAACACGCGGAGGATCTGCTGAAGAAATACATCTACCAGGAGGTTTCGATTAACTTTATTTCGACCATCATGAGGGAGGTCAACGACGCACTGATTGCCCGGGCTAATGAACTGGCCCGGGAAGAGCTGAAGGCGGCCGGCCGGCCGGCCCCCGATGTCGCTTTCTGCTGGCTGGCTCTGGGCAGCCAGGGGCGCGGCGAACAACTGCTACGCACCGACCAGGACAGCGGGTTGATTTTCGAAAAGGTAGCTGCTGCGGATTACAATGCGGTGAAGCATTACTTCCTGGATTTTGCCCGGCGCGTGACGCAAATTCTCTTTGAAACCGGATTTGAATACTGCCCGGCGGAGATGATGGCCAGTAATCCGCGATGGTGCCTGTCGGTAGATGAATGGAAAAGACAGTTTGGGAAATGGATCACAGAACCTACCCCGCAGGCGGTCCGGCACGCCACCATTTTCTTTGACTACCGGCCGGTTTACGGACGGGAAGAGCTGGCGGGTGAGCTGACGGCTTTTATCTATGATCAGCTCGGCAACCAAAGTCCCTTCCTTACCTTTCTGGCCAAAGATGCCCTGGAGAATCCGCCACCCCTGACCTTCTTCCGCAACTTCGTGGTGGAAAAAAGCGGAGAACACCAAGACGCCTTCGATATCAAAGCCCGGGCCATGATGCCCCTCGTTGATGCGGCGCGCGTCCTCACCATGCAAGCCCGCATCAGCCGGATCAACAATACGCTGAGCCGCTTCGAAAAGCTGGCCGAAATGGAGCCGCAGAATCGCGAACTGTACGAAGAAGCTGCCGAGGCCTACGAAATGCTGCAGCGCTACCGCACCCTGCAGGGACTCAAACACGGAGATACGGGACGCTTCTTCAAACCTTCCGAACTGTCGAAAATGGAGCGGCTCAACCTGCGTAACAGCTTCCGGCCCATCCGCGATTTACAATCCTTGCTCAACACCCGTTTCCAGACGGCTTTCTTCCGGTAAATCAAGATTTAAGCTATGCCTTTCAACTGGTTCAAAAAAACACCGCCCCGGAATGATGCCCCCGGTTTCTGGAAAGACTATCTGCGAAAGATGGAGACCCCCTGTCCGCGCGACACTCCGATCCGGGATATCCCCTTCGTCGTTATCGATACCGAAACCACCGGATTGGATCGCCGAAAAGATCGCATCCTCTCTATCGCTGCGCTACGGGTGCAGAACTGGTCGGTTCCCCTGGAGGAAGGCCTGGAAATATTTGTAAGCCAGCGCTATGAACCGGCTTCCGCCAGTGTGGAAGTACACGGTATCCTGCCGGTAGAGCGGGCAGAAAACCTGAAAGAGCAAGAGGCGATTGAACAATTGGTGAAGTTTCTGGGTAATGGGATATTAGCAGGACATCATGTCGACTTCGACCTGGCAATGGTGAACCAGGCTTTGAAGCGCCATGGCGCCGGGCCCTTGCGCAACCAGGTGCTGGATACCGCAAGGTTGGCCCGGCGACTCAATCCTACGGCCTATTACCCGGACCCCGGCGGGTTCGGCCTGGACCGGTTGTGCGAACGTTTTCATATTCCCCTCAATGACCGGCATACCGCGTCTGGAGATGCTTTTCTGACTGCCATTCTTTTGCTCAAATTGCTCGGTCGGTTGGAAAAGCGAGGTATCCACCGTTTAAAGGATTTATAGGTCGCTGAGAAAAGTCTGAATCACTTCTGTATTAATGCTATCTTTGCCGTAGCTTGCCAGGAATTTTAAATCTTGCCGCAAATGGATCGTAATGTAAGTCTTTTGTATTGCCTGCTTGTTCCTTTCTTTCTGACCGTAGCAGGTTGTAATGGACAAGAAACCGGCCAGAATAATACCCCTCCGCCGGCGCTTGCCGCCAGCTATAACGGTATTCAATTTGAAAGGATATATTTTGAGGAAGCGATGCCTTCCTGCACCGGCCAAAATAAAAATGCTCCCTGTGCAAGGATGACAGCCGATTTTCCGCGTGCCGTCTCCGGGCCGCAGCGATTACAGCAGTTCATCAATGATACCATCTCCTACTATGTTCGTGAAAGCTTGTCGGCCTTTGCGACACCGCGTGAAGAACTGCTTCCTTCGATGGACAGTATCGCCCGTCACTTCATTCGCGATTATGAAAACTTCGTTAAACAAAATGACGATTACGGATTTACCTGGGAAGTAGAGACGAAAGGAGAAATCCTGTTTCAAAATGACAAGGTCTTGTCCGTGTCTCTCGATAATTACTCCTTCACCGGGGGCGCACACCCCAATTCCTTCCGGTATCTGCTCAACTTCGATCTGAAGAACCGCGAGATGCTTCACCTGGAGGACATCATCGCCGACGAAGCTCGCTTTAAAGCCCGCGTAGAGGAGGCTTTCCGGCAGTATCATCAGCTTCAGCAGGGCGCTGACCTTAATGAAGCCGGCTTCTTCTGGGACCAGGCCTTCTTCCTTCCCGCCAATTTTGCTATAAAGCAAAACGGGCTTTATTTGCACTATAATAACTACGAGGCGGCTCCTTATGCCGCCGGCTCCACTGATCTGCTTCTTCCCTGGGAAAAGCTGCAGGGCGTTATTGAAAGGGAAAGACTGTTTTGAAGGCAGATGACTTCTTTAGAATTTCATGGCTGGTAATTGGGCAGCAGTAATGAAACTATCTGATGATCCGGTTCGGGATTGTTTGATGGGCAAAGCTCGTGCGAAATTGCTCGAGATCGTCGAGGACCGACGATCTCGAAGGAACTCAAACTAACTCGATCCCCTTTCCCGTCAGTCCTCCTCCTTCAGGTGCAGCACCATCAGCGGTATACGGCTGGTGAGGGCCATGCGTTTGGTCTGGCTTTTATGCAAAAAGTTTTCCCAGAAATTCCGCCGGTGATTGACCATGACGGCCAGGTCGATCTGGTTTTCCGTGGCGTAGTCATTGAGTCCTTCGGCGACGCTTTTACCGCTGACCTCGGCCATCTGGAAGGAAAAGCCCGGTTCGCCGTCTTCAAATAATTCTTCAAAAATTTCTTCCTTGGACTTTTCATAAGCCTCTTTCTCCTGTTCCTCCCGCACATGCACGAAGTGGATACAAGCATTGAAAGGGCGATTGAATTCGAGCAGTTCTTCCACCATGTCTTCCTCCGCCGACTCGTAATTACTGGCGTAAAGGATGTTGTTGAACCCCTTGAATTCCATGTCGCGGGGAATGAGAATGACAGGAGCATCGGCCCGGCGGGCCACCGCGCTGGATACGCTGCCGAATATTTTATTGAGCAGGTCACTGTCTCCCGTGGTACCCATGACGATGAGGTCGTAATCGGCGGATACCCGGCCGATTTCATCGGCGGGAAAGCCAATCAGCAATTCTTCTTCTACTTCGCAGGCTTCTGAAGGCTCTTCCGCTTCATTACAAGCCTCTTCGCGGAACTCCTTGAGCATCTCCTTTCTCACTTTCAGGAATTCGGAAACGGGCGGCACAAAATTGGGGTATTCGGATTCCACCGCCGGCATGAATACATGGACCAGGCTGATATTGGCGCCGCCAAGTGCTTCGGCCAGCCGGCGGGCGTAGAAGAAAGCGCATTTGGAAGTTTCGGAAAAATCGGTGGGAACGAGGATGTTTTTCATCTTGCGATTGTTAGTTGATTAGTTATAAGTTGATCGGGTATTGGAACGCCCCCTGGCCTTATACCAAACAACCGATCACCAATCACCCAAAATATGGTTTTTCTTCCGGCCCGGCGAACTGACAATCATCACTGCGCTGGTTGATTTTTGTCAGATGGGGGATAGTGCTGTTTGTTTTTCATCAAATTATCCAGTTCCCAGGGGATGGACGCTTCAAAAGGCGCCTGGCGCACGTGGCAGTCTGCCTTTCGGCAAATACGGCAGGCTTCGGGGGGCTCACAGGGATCGAGATGAATAAAAAGCTCTACCGGCGCGTTGCAATGGGCGGCTACGGATCTTTCAAATTTTTTGATTTCCCGGTGTGCTTTTTCCACCTCAAAGTAATAAGGCACTGTCAAATGGCAGTCGATGTGCAGGGTAGCGCCGTATTTGATGACCCGGAAATTATGTGCGTCGATCCAGTGGTTACTGCGCTCTTCCCGCAGCCCTTCGACGATCTGATTGATAAGCAGATAGTCGGCTTCGTCCATGATACCTGCAATGGAGGTGCGCAGGAGGCGGTAGCCGGTATAGAGAATGACGATGCCAAAAAAGATGGCGATCCCGTTATCGAGCCAGACAATTTTGGTCATTAAAAGGACGCCCAGGCCGATCAGCAGGCCGGCGGAAGAGTAAGCGTCAGATTTGAGATGTTTGCCGGAAGCCTGCAGGATCAGGGAGGAGGACTGCCGGCCCTGTCTTTCCAAAAGAAACCCCATGAGATAATTGACACCGCCGGAGACGGCGACCAATACGATACCCAGATCCAGCTGCTGCAGTTCCTGCGGGTAAAAGAGGTTGTAAATCGATTTGGAAATAATCAGGAAACCGGCCAGAAAAATCAGGCCGCCTTCGAAACCGGCAGAAATGAACTCGATTTTACCGTGACCGTAAGGGTGATTGCGATCCCGCGGCTTCGCCGCCAGGTAGAGGCTGAACAGACCGAAGCCACCGGCTACAACATTGATGATGCTCTCCAGGGCATCCGTTAGAATGGCGTTGGAGTTGGTCATCATCCAGGCCAGGAACTTGATGCCCATCAGCAGCAAGCCTGCGATGAGGATGATGATCTGTAAGCGGGCGTTTTTTTGAAAAGAGGTATTCGTCATGTAAAGTAAAAGTAATTAATAGGCTGCTCTAGATTAAAAAATAAAGCCCAGGTAAGGTTGAGTTAACAAATAAGTTTAATTTTCACCCTCTCTTTAGTTGAAAACCGAAAATATGCTAAACCGACAAGATCCTACCAAAACAAAAGCCTGGTCAAAGCTACAACAGCATTACGATACGGAGATGAAAAACCGGCATCTGCGCGATCTTTTCCGTGAGGACGAAGAGCGTTTTGATCGTTTTTCCCTGCGCTTTGAGGAAATGCTGGTAGATTTTTCAAAAAATATTCTGACGGAGGAAACAAAAAAAATGCTTCTGGAGCTGGCTCGTGAATGCCGGATGGAGGAAAGCATCACCAAAATGTTTGCAGGCGAAAAGATCAATGAAACGGAGGACCGGGCCGTTTTGCACATTGCGCTGCGCAACCGGTCCAACGAACCGGTAATAGTGGAGGGAGAGGACGTCATGCCCGAAGTCAATCGTGTGTTGAATAAGATGAGGCACTTCTGCAACCGGCTGCACAGCGGTGATTGGACCGGATACAGCGGGGAGCCCATCACTGATATCGTTAATATCGGTATAGGTGGCTCCGATCTGGGCGTACACATGGTGGCGGAAGCATTGCGACCGTACTGGCGGGAAGGTATGCAGGTACACTACGTCTCCAACGTAGATGGCACCCATATTGCCGAAACCTTGAAGCGACTCAAACCGGAAACCACCCTGTTTATGATCGCCTCCAAATCCTTTACTACCCAGGAAACCATGACCAATGCCTTCACGGCGCGCAAGTGGCTGCTGGCGGCTGCCGGCGGGAAGGAGCAAGTCGCCAAACATTTTGTCGCCATTTCCACCAATGAGGAGGGGGTTAGGGATTTCGGCATCGATCCACAGCATATGTTCGAGTTCTGGGACTGGGTGGGCGGTCGCTTTTCCATGACTTCGGCAATCGGCCTGTCTGTAGCGGCAATCATCGGTTTCGATCGCTTTGAAGCATTTCTGGATGGCTTCCACGCCATGGACCAGCACTTCCGCCGGCAGCCGCTGGAGCAAAACCTGCCGGTTTTGCTGGGCCTCATCAGCATCTGGTACAACAACTTCTTCGGGGCGGCCACGGAAGCGGTCTTACCCTACGATCAGTATCTGGCGCTGCTCAGTCAGCACTTCCAGCAAATGTTTATGGAGAGCAATGGCAAATCAGTCGATCGCACCGGACAGCGCGTAGACTATCAAACGGGGAGCATCATCTGGGGGCAGCCGGGCACCAATGGGCAGCACGCTTTCTATCAGCTGATCCACCAGGGTACTAAAATAATTCCCTGCGACTTTATCGCGCCGGTCCTCAGCCACAACCCTGTGGGGGAACATCATCCTATTTTGTTATCCAATTTCTTTGCGCAGACCGAAGCCTTAATGCATGGTAAAACACGGGAAACGGTCGAATCAGAATTGCGCGACGCCGGTTTTTCGGAAGAAGATGTGCAAAAACAGGCGCCCTTTCGCGTTTTCGAAGGTAATAAACCTACCAACTCCATCCTGCTCAAAAAAATAACGCCCCGCAGCCTCGGCAGCCTCATCGCCATGTACGAGCATAAGGTATTCGTCAAAGGCATCATCTGGAATATCTTTAGCTTCGACCAGTGGGGCGTGGAGCTGGGTAAAAAACTGGCCAAAGCTATCCTGCCGAAACTGAAAGGCGATCAGCCGGTGGATACCCACGATGCCTCAACAAACGGATTGATCAACGCGTATAAAGAGATGAAGAGATAGTGATGTAGTGGGCAGTAGTCGACTCGCCGGGTAAATGTTCTGCTGTTCTGAATTGCTTTAACCCGGAAAATTCACAAAGAATTTTCCGCCTGAAGGGCTGACGAATTGCAAAATTTTGCAATTCGTCAGGGTTAACCCTGGCGCAAATGTTTGAAAATCAATAATTTTGATCATTTGTCGTCATTGCCCACGGACTTACCATGAATAATCCGGGTTAAGTTATTTTTCACCTCTCCCGGGATTTACAACTTCAAACAACCTCAAACCATCTCAAACTTCCTCCTCCCACCCAACCCTTTCCCTTCCCCTTACCGTCTTCCCTTGATGAATCTAAAAACGAAAGCTATGAACAAAGCTTACATCACCCGACTGTTGACTTTACTGGCCGCCGTTTCGCTGGCCGGACTAACCGGTTGCTTCAAGGATGACTGCGAGGCCATCCGCATTTTTCACCGTTACGATCCGGTATATATGGCGGAAGCGGAGATGCGCCAGGATATTGAAGTGGAGGCTCCCCGGGAACTCGAGAACCCGGGGAAAATCTACTTTTATCAAAACTACCTGCTGGTCAATGAACAGAAGGAAGGCGTACACGTAATCGACAACAGCGATCCGGCTTCACCGCAAATACTTTCCTTCATCCGTATTCCCGGCAACGTGGATATGGCGGTGCGCGGCAATATCCTCTATGCCGATAACTATATGGATTTGGTGTCGGTCGATATTTCCGATCCGCTGGCGCCACGGCAGTTGGGACGCACCGAAGCGGTGTTTCCGCTGAACGGCATCCATCCTACCCGGGGATACATCGTCGACTATGTGCGTTCGGAAGTCACCCAGGAACGACCTTGTAATGACGGGCAGGACTTCTTCTTTCAGGATGACGTCCTCTGGGCTCGCCCTGAAACTACGAATGCTTTCAACAATGCCGGTGGTGACAGCCGCGCTGCGGCTGCCCTCGGAGTCGGCGGTTCCCTGGCGCGCTTTACCCTGGCCGCCAATCACCTGTACACCGTCGATGAATCCAGCCTGCATGTCTTTGGCCTTCGCAATCCGGAACAGCCCGAACGACTGAACCAGATTCACTTCGGCTGGGGCGTGGAAACCATCTTCCCCTACGGCGATCACCTGTTTATTGGCAGTCGCACCGGTATGTTTATTTTTAATAACCAAAACCCCACCAATCCGGAACTGCGCTCCGTATTCGAGCACGCTAACGCCTGCGATCCGGTATACGTCGACGGTGACATCGCCTACGTCACCCTGCGCGACGGCACCGAGTGTCAGGATTTCAATAATCAACTGGATATCGTCGACATCTCCAACCTGGACCGGCCGGTGCTGATGCATACCTACCCGATGCATCATCCCATCGGTTTGTCGGTATCGGAGGGCCACTTGTATCTCTGCGAAGACGATCAGGGACTCAAGGTGTTTGATGTCTCAGAGCTGAGCCGCGTAGCGGAAAATCAGGTGGCGCATCTGAGTACGTTCCAGGCCTACGACGTGATCACCATCGGTAGTCAAAAACTGGCCATGGTCATCGGCGCCGACGGCCTGATGCAGTTCGATATAACGGATCCGGCTAACCCGCGGGAACTGAGTGTGTTGCCGGTAGTAAGCAATTAGCTTTCCAGCAAATGACCTGTTGACTCTTGAAATTAACGCAATCCAGATGAATATCTTACGCCTGCTTTTTTTAATCTGTCTGCTTTGGACCTCGGCGAACAGCTGGGCACAGGACACCACGGCAGTGAGCACCTATTCCGATTTGCTCTACCTCCGGGACGGCAGCGTGCTGAAGGGGCGCCTGTTGTACTATATCCAGGGAGAACGCATCGTCTTCGAGTTGTCGACCGGAGATCGCGTTGAGTTCGAACAGCGGAAGATCAGGCGACTCGTGCAGGGAGGGGAGGAAAACATTCCACCGGTGAAGCCCCGGAAAGAATACGAATTCCGGGAAGAGGGGCTTTACTTTTCCACGCTGGCCGGCATCACGCTGGGGCGCACCTCCCGCAGCGCTGAAACGGGCAGCTGGAACTTGCTGGCTGTCGCCGGCCATATGTTCAAACGGCAGCTCGGGGTAGGTGGTGGTATCGCGGTAGACGGCTATTCTCCGCAGGAAAGCGAAATCATCTATCCCATTTTTGCAGAAGCAAGAGGATATTTGTCGGCCAGCCGCTTTGCGCCCTTCTACGCCATGCGCCTGGGCTACGGCGTCGCTTTTAAAGAAAATGATAATCTGGTTGCCGGAGCACAAGGGGGATTGTTCGTCAATCCCGCCCTCGGACTACGCTGGGGCGGCTCCGCCGGCGTGAACTTTGTTACCGAACTCGGCTTCCAATACCAACGCGCCCGCTTCGAACGTTTTATCGGCGGATGGGGGGAAATGGAGATTGAGAAGAAAGGGTATAAGCGATTGAATATCAGACTGGGAATTGTGTTTTGATCAGGTAGTAAGTTTAGAAGTTTAGTCGCCCGCCCTGTGGAATTCGCGAAGCGATTATTCCACAGGGCAAGCCCTTCGGGCTTCGCTGGTTTAGAAGTGTAGAAGGCCTGGCCTTCGGTTTTTAACCTTCTAAACTCCTAAACCAGCCCCGTCCCGTGAAATTCGCGCAGCGACAATTTCACGGGATCGCGGGCGACTAAACTTCTAAACTCTATTAAATGAAGTGATAAAAAAATCAATAGTTAGACAATCACATAAGGTTCATTAATGCCGAAACCAGCGCAGTTTACAGATGAAGAGTTGGTGCAGGGCTGTCTGAAAAACGACCGCTACTACCAGGAGATGCTCTATCGCCGTTTTTTTCCGGCGATGCTGCGGATGGTTATGCGCTACACGCAGGATCGCGATCAGGCGCTGGAGATCATCAACGCAGGGTTTCTGCGGGTCTTTAAAAAGCTGCACACTTTTTCCTTTACCGGATCGCTGGAGGGATGGATACGCAAGCTGGTATTTCATAGCCTGTCCGATTATTTCCGGAAGAATACTAAACCTGTTCATTTTCTGGACCTGGAAGAGCGCGACGCGCCTATTTCGGCGCAGGCCATGCAACAATTATACCTGGAAGATATTATGAAACTGGTCGAGCTGTTGCCCGAGGCGACACGGGAGGTATTTATTCTCTACGCGATTGAGGGCTATACCCACGTGGAGATCGGCGAGCGGCTCGGCATCAGTTCGGGCACCTCGAAGTGGCATTTGTCCACGGCGCGCAAAAAACTCAAACAATTGATCAGCAAGCACTACAATTCAAACTACTATGCAGGATAATCAGTGGGACGAGCAGTTTATAGACCATGGTTGGCAGGAGATGCGCAAGCTCCTGGACCGGGATATGCCCGTTTTGCCCTGGTGGCGTCGCCGGCGCGCCGGCTGGCTGGCTCTGCTGTTGCTGCTGAGCCTGGGCCTCGGTGCCGTTTACTTCCTGGGTGGAGAAGGAAGGCGGCGTGTACCGCAGCCCACGGCCACACTCGATAAGCCGGCACTTAACGGCGCTGCTTCGGCTAAAGAGGACCTGAAGCAATCAAATGACGACGAGAGATCGATCGATCAAATTTCCACTCAGGAGATGAGGGCGGCCGAAGGGACTACTAAGGCCAATACCGCACAAGCCGGTGATGTTGAAGCAGCTTCGAATGAAGATGATCCGGCAGCGCGAATTTCTTCAGTTACGCCTCCCGGTTCCAATACCATTGAAAATGTAATCGAGGATACTGAGGAGCCCAATGCCGGAGGTGGATTAACACAGTTGGAAGAACAAAATCAACCGGTTTCAATGGAAATACCGGAAATCAATTCTCCATCAACTCGCCAGGAAAGAGAGGCGCTGATGACTATTGATCAGCTTCCGTCCGGGGCGACAAAACTAAATTCTACTTTCAATCTTTCTCCGGTCCTGCCCGCCGACATGGTAACCCGCCGGCGATCCTCTTTCTTTTTGGTCCCCGATCAGCTTGGCGTACGGGCCGCCGTACTGTCTTCCCGCGAAGGATTCGGCAGTGGTGTCGAGGCCGGCCTAAGCGCCGGATATCGCTTCGGAGCTTCCCGCTGGTCTCTTCAAACAGGACTGGGCTACGCTTTTCAGCAACGTGATTTTTACCGGCCCGGCCATGGAACAATGGATGAATCCAGCCCGGTAGCTTTCCCGCAGCAGCCGGGGCGCGAGCAGGACGACATGGAGGCGGTACAGGCCGCTTTGCCGCCGGGTGGAAGTCTGGCTGCGAGAACCCATCGCTTGTCCCTTCCGGCCAATATCCAATTTCGTATCGGCCGGCGCTGGGGTATATCTACAGGGGCTACTGTCGGCTATGTTTTTTCCGCTAAACAAAAGAATCAGGTGAATTTCCAGCGTCCTACTGGCAGCTTTTCCTTCAGCCTGGACAGGCAGACTTACGATTTATTGAGTACAGCGGTCAACCAGCCCATCAGTGAGGAACTACTGCGCAACTGGGAATTCGGCCTCAACGGCGGGCTCTCTTTCCGGCCGTCCCGGCGCATACTACTACAGCTGGAATACCACTATGGACTGACCGATCTGGTTCGTTCCGGTTATTACGAATCCTACAATAGCTATCTGGGTTTCGGCTTGGGGTATCTGCTGAAGTGATTCAGGGCGGAGTTAATCCGGGTTAAGGCTTTTCCTGTCGATTTTCCTACCTTTACCGGAAAAGCTATACTGCTGCATGAATTGCCAGAAAGACCTGTTTCAGTTACCGGATGACGTGGCCTACCTCAACTGCGCCTACATGTCGCCGCAGCTACGCACCGTGGAGGCCACCGGCCACGCGATGGTCAGCATGAAAAACCGGCCCTATCTCCTTCATCCCGAAGATTTCTTTAGCACGGTCCGAAGCCTTAAGGAAAAATTTGCCCGTCTGGTCAATGTGCCGCAGCCGGAGCGGATCGCACTTACCCCTTCCGCTTCCTACGGCCTGGCGAATGTGGCCAATAATATTTCCCTGGAAAAAGGGCAGGAGGTGCTCGTCGCCGGCGACCAGTTTCCCAGCAACTACTATCCCTGGCAGCGCATTGCAGCGGACGCCGGCGCCAACATCGTAAGCGTGCCCGCGCCCGATGCCGAAAACCGCACGGCAGCCTGGAACGCGGCGCTGCTGGAAGCTATCAGCGAGCAGACCGCCCTGGTCGCCCTCGGGCATACGCACTGGACCGACGGCACGGTGTTCGACCTGAAAGCCATCCGGGCGCGCAGCCGCGAGGTAGGGGCTCTGCTCGTCATCGATGGTACGCAGTCGGTAGGCGCCCTGCCCTTCGATGTGGCTGAATTCCAGCCCGACGCCCTTATCTGCGCGGGCTACAAGTGGCTGTTGGGTCCCTATGCCACCGGCCTGGCCTACTACGGCCCCCGCTTCGACAACGGCGTGCCCATCGAAGAAAACTGGATCAATCGCCTGGAAAGTGAGGATTTCAAAAACCTGGTGCAATACCAGGGCGAATACCAGCCCCTGGCCGGCCGCTACTCCGTCGGCGAGCAGAGCAATTTCATCCTCGTACCCATGCTCGACCGCGCCCTGGATCAGCTGCTCGATTGGGGCATTGCCAATATTCAGGAATATACCAAATCGCTCTCGGCCGCTCCGCTGGCCAAACTTCGCGATATGGGCTGCAGGATAGAGGATGAATCTCAGCGCAGCGGCCATCTCTTCGGCCTCCGCCCCGGAACTAACTTCGATTCCGACGTGTTAGCCAACCAATTGCAGAACAATCGCGTTTATGTATCACTAAGGGGCGACGCCATCCGCGTGGCGCCCCACGTCTACAACGACGACAGCGATTTCGAACGACTGCTGAGCTGTTTTGCGACAGCGAGAAAAACTAACGTACATTGATCGCAACCAAGGACTTTCTAAACCTGTTCAAATGACCTATCTCATTCTCGGCCTTTTGATCGGCATGGCCTATTTGCTCTTTCATATAGGCCGCAATATCTATAAGTCTTACCAATGCGTGGAAGAACGCACCCTCAAGGATTTCCTCTACGGACGCCTGCGCCGCGGCAGCGAGGACTACCAGCACGTGGTCAGTCACCTGGGACAGTGTGAAACCTGCCAGGAAAAACTCCGCGAAATCCAGCGTGGCAAGCGGCTGGAAGATCACCTGGTCGACTAACCCTTACTGCTTCGTTTTCCTTAACCCAGGAATGATTCGGGCTAAGTGGGCGGGTCAGTATTTTCTTTTTTCCAAAAGAAAGTCTAAAAACTTCTGGCGGCGTCCGCTAGAACAACCCCGATATATTCCCCTCCTCATCAATATCAATCTGTTCGGCTGCCGGCTTGGAGGGCAGGCCGGGCATGCGCATGATATCACCGGTGATGGGAATGAGGAATTCTGCGCCGGCGGCGATTTCGATTTCGCGTACGGTGACGACGAAGTCCTTCGGCCGACCCAGTAGTTTTGGGTTGTCGGAGAGCGATTTTTGCGTTTTGGCGATGCAGACCGGCAGGTGGCTCAGTTCCAGGCGCTCAATCTTCCGCAGGTCTCGACGGGCCTGCGTGGTGTAGTCGATGGCGCTGGCGCCGTAGATTTTTTTGGCCACTGCTTCAACCTTTTCTTCCACCGGCTGCTTCCAGTCGTAGAGCGGCGTGAAGGGCGTATCGTTGCCTTCGGCGACTTCGGCGACCTTGGCGGCCAGTTCTTCGGCGCCCGCGCCCCCTTCGGCCCATACCTCGGTGACGATGGCATCGACACCCAACGCTTTACATTTTTGCTGGATGACTTCCACCTCGGCATCCGTATCCTGGGTGAAGCGATTGATCGCCACGACTGCCGGCACGTTGAACTGGCGGATGTTCTCCAGGTGTTTTTCCAGATTTTCCAAACCTCCCTTCACCGCTTCCGGATTAGGCTCGTTCAAATCGGCAAGGGCGACGCCGCCGTGGTACTTCAGCGCGCGAATCGTGGCGACGAGAACGACGGCATTGGGCGAAAGCCCGGCCGAGACGCATTTGATATCGAAGAATTTTTCGGCGCCCAGGTCAAAGCCGAAGCCCGCTTCGGTGATGACAAAGTCGGAAAGCGAGAGGCCCATGCGGGTGGCAATGACGGTATTGGTGCCCTGCGCGATATTGGCGAATGGGCCGCCGTGGATGATGGCGGGGTTGCCTTCCAGGGTCTGCACCAGATTGGGTCGGATGGCGTCCTTCATCAGTGCGGCCATGGCGCCGTTGGCGTGCAGATCGCGCGCGTAGATGGGCTTGCGGTCGAAGGTAAAGCCCACGAAAATGTTGCCGAGGCGGCGCTTGAGGTCGGCCAGGTCTTCGGCCAGACAAAGGATGGCCATGATTTCGGAGGCTGCCGTAATGTCGAAGCCGGTTTCGCGGGGCACGCCCATGGTGGTGCCGCCCAGGCCGATGACGACGTTGCGAAGCGCGCGGTCATTCATATCCATCACGCGTTTCCAGGTGACGGTGCGGGGGTCGATACCCAGGCCGTGTTTTTTATTCTGCAGGTTGTTGTCGATGAGCGCGGCGAGCAGGTTGTGCGCCTTTTCGATGGCGGCGAAGTCGCCGGTGAAGTGCAGGTTGATGTCCTCCATGGGTAGCACCTGTGCGTAGCCGCCGCCGGTAGCACCGCCCTTGATGCCGAAGACGGGCCCCAGCGAGGGCTCGCGCAGCACGGCCGTGGCCTGCTTGCCGATGCGGTTGAGGCCCTGCGTTAGCCCGATCGAAACAGTGGTCTTGCCTTCGCCGGCCGGGGTGGGGGAGATGGCGGAGACGAGGACAAGCCTGTTCTGCTTTACCTTGTCCTGGTCGATCAGCGATAGCGGTAGCTTGGCTTTGTAGCGGCCGTAGAGTTGCAGGTTTTCTTCCGTGACGCCGAGCTGGCCGGCGATCTCGCGGATGTCTTTCAGTTTTGCCTGATTGGCGATTTGAATGTCGGTCATGGTTAATAGATGGTTAGAGTTGGTTTGATGTTGTTTGAGATGGTTTGATGTTGTTCGAGATGGTTCGAGATGGTTTTCGGGAACAACTAAAGCTGCAATAAACTGTCTCTGGCTTTTGCTACACCCAGGAACTCAAAATCCAGGAACCTTTAAACAGTATACCCCCCATCCGCCGTATACACCCCGCCCGTACAGTAGGAGGCCGCCGGCGAGCAGAGGAACAGCGCCAGCCCGGCCACTTCATCGACCGTGCCGACGCGGGCGATAGGGAGCTGGGCTTTCATGTACTTCAGAACCTGCTCGTTGCTCCACAGCGCCTCGCTGAATTTGGTCTTGATCAGTCCCGGGCAGATTGCGTTGACGCGAACGCCGTAGCCGCCCCATTCTTTAGCCAGCACCTTGGTGAGGGACAACAGCGCACCCTTGCTGACGCTGTAGATGCCGAGCTGAGGCTCCGGCGACAGTCCGCCGATGCTGCTGATGTTCAGCACCGCGCCGCCTCCGCGCTCCTTCATACTCGGCAGGGCGGCCTTGCACAGTTCGAAAGGCCCTTTCACATTGACCTCCATTATCTTATCGTATGCCCACTCCTCCGTGTTCTCTACGGGACCAAAAACCGGATTGGTAGCCGCGTTATTGACGAGGATGTCAATGCCTCCGTAGTTTTCGATGGCGGCTTTCGCCAAATGCTGCAGCTCCTCCGATTTACCTGCATGGGCAGCGACAGCGGTGGCTTCGATGCCGTCTTGCTCGAATTCGGCGACGACGGCGTCGAGGGCTTCCTGCTTACGACTGGAGATGACGACACGGGCGCCGGCTATGCCTAGCGTATGAGCGATAGCTTTGCCGATGCCCTTGCTGGCGCCGGTGATGACGGCGACCTTGCCGTCGAGGGAGAGGTTTTTCGTGATGTCCATATTTTTGTTCTATTTGTAGGTATCTGAGCAGGTTTTGCAACCGAATGGGGGGCTTTCCGGCTTGGGTGCTGTTCGTGTTTCGCCATCCGCAGGTTGCCGGGGATCAGTAAGCAAGAGTCGGGTACTGCCGGAGCCTGCAATCGCTTTTCTACAGCGGAGCTCGTAATTCCAATTACGCTGACCGGCAAAAAGATCTATAATTTTTGCTAAATCTTTAGAAATATCGAATGGAAATATTTGGGATTTATGGATTTCTCCAAATGGTAATCTGTGGTAATTCGTGCTATCCGGGGCAAAAAAAAGCGCCGCGCAGCGGTGATCGATAGTTATAAAAAATGAATCTTCCCCACAGCTAAAAAGCCCGGCTGGTGCTAACCGCCGGGCTTTTGAGTTGGTCTGTTTTATCACTCAAAGGTGCAGGCGCTCCTTGCGTCCCAAGAGTTTGTCTTCGCTTTCCTCGTGTTCCGGATCGGGTACGCAGCAGTCTACCGGGCAGACAGCGGCACACTGGGGCTCCTCGTGGAAGCCTACGCACTCAGTGCACTTGTCGGGAACGATGTAGTAAAATTCGTCGGAAATGGGCTCGTGCTCTTCGTCGGCGTCCGTCACCGTACCGTCTCCCAGTGTGTATTCGCCGGAGACACCGGTGCCGTCCGAAAGCGCCCATTCCACGCCGCCTTCATAAATGGCGTTGTTCGGGCATTCCGGTTCGCAGGCGCCGCAATTGATGCACTCATCGGTTATCATGATGGCCATAACTCTATCTTTTTAAGGGTTCTAAGACAAAAATTGTCGAAGAAATTCTTTAGATTCAATGCCTTTACAGGCAAATTGTTCTCGACGCGGACAAAAATAAGGGCTAGACCTAACTTATTCAAACGAAGTGGAAAGAACTGACGCTCCATGCTAACTTTTTAATCTGAGAATTTTCACAATCCGAAAATCGTCGGGTATATTTGCTTAAATCGGATGACTGAATGTTTTCATTGATGATGACTCAGAGCATGTTTAAAGTTTCATCCTTCGGCCCCAAATCAAGATCATTTTAAATTCCGGAAACACAGGGTTCGTGTACAATCCCGGTCATTCCGGTCGAGAAATCAGGAAGCGCCCTTGAAGGCGCCGCCTGATGGGCAATCCTGGTTAAAATCTAAAATCCTGTAGATGGCAAAAGCGAAAAGTGGCAAAGTGACGCCCCTGATGAAGCAGTACTTCAAGGTGAAGGGCAAGCATCCCGACGCCATTCTGCTGTTCAGGGTAGGTGATTTTTACGAAACCTTTGGGGAGGACGCGGTGACGGCCGCCAAGGTGCTTGGCATCGTGCTGACGAGTCGCAACAACGGCGGCAGCGATATTGAGCTGGCGGGCTTTCCCCACCACTCTATGGACCTGTACCTGCCACGGCTGGTGCGGGCGGGCTACCGCGTGGCGATCTGCGAACAACTGGAAAAGCCCAGTCCGCAGAAGAAGATCGTCAGGCGGGGGGTGACCGAGATCGTGACCCCGGGCGTAGCGGTGGATGATAAGCTGCTGGACCACAAGTCTAACAACTACCTTGCATCCGTCTTTTTAGGTCGCAAAGAGCAGATGGGCCTGTCCTTCCTCGACGTCTCCACCGGTGAATTCCTGGTCTGCGAAGGCGACCTGGCCTACGCCGATAAGCTACTGCAGAGCTTCAGCCCTTCGGAGGTCATCTTTTCGAAAGACAAGCGCAAGGACTTCGAGCGCCACTTTGGCGATAAGTTTTATACCTACACCCTCGACGAGTGGATCTACACGCTGGACTTCACCCGCGAAAAGCTGCTCAACCACTTCGAAGTACAAAACCTTAAGGGCTTCGGCGTGGAAGAACTGGAACTGGCGCAGATAGCCTCCGGCGCCATCCTGCACTATCTGGAAACTACCGAGAACAAGAACCTGCGCCACATCAGCTCCATCAGCCGCATACAGCCCGAGCGTTATGTTTGGCTCGACCGCTTCACCATCCGCAACCTGGAGCTGATCTACAGTCCGCACGATTCCGGAGTGCCGCTGATCAAGGTCATCGACCAGACGGTGTCGCCCATGGGGGCGCGCCTGCTGAAGAAATGGGTGGTGCTGCCCCTGAAATCCAAAAGCGCCATCGAGGCCCGCCACGATATGGTGCAGTACTTCCTGGATCAACAAGAATTGGCGCTTGAGCTGGAGGGCTTATTTAAGCAGATGGGTGACCTGGAGCGTCTGATCTCTAAAGTGCCGCTCGGCAAGATCAACCCGCGGGAGGTCATGCAGCTGCGCAAGTCGCTGATGGCCGTCGAACCGGTCAAGCAGCTGTTGAACGAAACCGGCAACGACCATCTGGTCACAATCGCCGATGGGTTCAACCCCTGTAAAGCACTGGTGGAACAGATCGGGAAGCAGATCCTCGAGGACCCGCCGGTTAACCTCAACAAGGGCGGCGTCATTGCCGACGGCTTTAACGCCGAGCTGGACGAGCTGCGAGGTATCGTCAAGAACAGTAAGGACCTGCTGATGGACATCCAGAAAACCGAGTCGCAGCGCACGGGAATCTCCAGCCTCAAGGTGGGCTTCAACAACGTCTTCGGATACTATCTGGAAGTCACCAACAAACACAAGAATAAAGTGCCGCCCGAGTGGGCGCGCAAACAGACACTGACCAACTCGGAGCGCTACATCACCGACGAACTCAAGAAGCTGGAAGCCCGCATCCTGGGCGCCGAGGAGAAAATCCTGGTGCTGGAAGAGCAGCTCTTCGAAGAGCTGGTGCTCACGCTGAGCGATTTCATCCAGCCCGTGCAGTTCAACGCCAGCCTGGTAGCCCGCCTGGACTGCCTGCTGTCTTTCGCCCGCGTGGCGCAAAAGAATAACTACCGCCGCCCCGATATGGACGAAGACTTCGTGATGGACATCAAAGAGGGGCGCCATCCGGTGATCGAACAGCATATGAAACTGGGCGAATCCTACGTGCCCAACGACGTCTACCTCGACAATGAGACCCAGCAGATCCTCATGATCACCGGCCCGAATATGGCCGGTAAGTCAGCCCTGCTGCGGCAGACGGCCCTCATCGCGCTGCTGGCCCAGATGGGCAGCTTCGTCCCCGCCGTCAAAGCCCGCCTGGGTATCGTCGACAAAGTGTTTACCCGGGTAGGGGCCTCGGATAATATCAGCTCCGGCGAGTCGACCTTTATGGTGGAGATGAACGAAACGGCCAGTATTATGAATAACATCTCGGACCGCAGCCTCCTCTTGCTCGACGAGATCGGCCGCGGCACCAGTACCTACGACGGCATCTCCATCGCCTGGTCTATCGCCGAATTCTTGCACAACAACGGTCAAGTGCGGCCCAAAACGCTGTTCGCCACCCACTACCACGAACTCAACGAACTGGCCAACAAATTTCCACGCATCAAGAACTTCAACATCGCCACCCGCGAGGTGAATAATAAAGTAATCTTCCTGCGTAAGCTGCAGCCCGGCGGCAGCCAGCATTCCTTTGGCATTCACGTCGCTAAAATGGCAGGCATGCCACGCGGCATCGTGGAACGCGCCGCCCACATTCTGACTCAGCTGGAGCAAAAGTCGATAGAGCAAGGCAATGGGGAAACGGAAGAGGGGGTCAAAGCAAAGCAGGCCGATACGGGGCAGATTTCTACCGAAACGCTACAGCTCAGTATCTTCGAAACTGTAGATCCCGCGGCTGGCAAACTTAAGGAAATCTTGCAGGACCTGAATATCAATTCGATGACTCCGATCGATTGTATGCTGAAGCTGAACGAAATGAAAAAACTGCTGGAGGAATCTGACGAGTGAGTTTAGAAGATCTGAAACCGGGCCTCTCTTTTACAGGCCTGCTAAACTCCTAAACCAACCGCTCCGACCATACGGTCCGTAGGAAGGAGCGGTGACTAAACTTCTAAACGCCAACAAAAAAGTCCCTTCAAACGAAGAAGGGACCTAAGCCTTTGGTTGATAGGGCTCCATAAGAGAGCGAAAGGGAGTGATTAACTAAAATCTGTTTTTAGGACGGGCCTGCGCCCAAAAGTCACATTACGAATCCATTTTTATGAAAATAGCACTACTCGGCTACGGCAAAATGGGCAAAGCCATTGAAGGGCTGGCCCGCGGCGCCGGCCACGAGATCATTCTACGCATCGACGACGGCAACCTGGATGATTTAAAGGAAGAAAATCTGCAAAGCGCCGATGTGGCCATCGAGTTTAGCCGGCCGGAAGGCGCTTTTGAAAATATCCGGACCTGTCTGGAAGCGGGGGTGCCGGTCGTTTCGGGCACGACGGGCTGGCTCGACCGCTTCGAGGAGGCTAAGGTGCTCTGCCGTGAAAAGAACGGCGCTTTTCTATACGCTTCTAATTTCAGCATCGGCGTCAACCTCTTCTTCGCCCTCAACCGCTACCTGGCAGAGCTGATGGCCGGACAGGAACAGTACGATGTAGCGATGGAGGAAATCCATCACACCCAAAAGCTGGACGCGCCCAGCGGCACGGCCATTACACTGGCGGAGGCCATCCTGCAGCGGCTGCGCCGCAAGGAAGACTGGGTCAGTATAGAGGGGGAAAAGGAGGATAAGGCGAAGCCCGGGCAGAACGATATCCCCATCACCTCCAAACGGATCGGTCAGGTAGCGGGCACCCACGAGATTGCTTACCGCTCGGATATCGACACCATCACTATCCGCCACGAGGCGCACTCGCGCGAGGGCTTTGCACGCGGAGCCCTGCAGGCGGCGGAGTGGATCGTGGGGAAAGAAGGAGTGTTTGAGATGAGCGATATGATGGGGTTTTAAAAGGCGATCGGCTTTTGGCTGGTGGGTCTAAAAACGGAAGCTATTTGTATTGATTCGAGTGAAATGCCCGGTATCTGATATCTGTTATCTGACGCCTGGCATCTTAACAATAGACCATGAAACGATATACAATACGCGTACTACAAGGCTTAGGCGTACTCGTCCTCATCCTGCTGGTCTACATCGGCGGGGTACTGGCTTTTGGTACGGCCAGCGACTGGCAGCCGGAGGCGGAAGAACCGGTGAAGACGGCCCGCCGGGCTAAAGCGAAAATCGTGCCCGACAGTACCGTGTCTTTTGTCATCTGGAACATCGGCTACGGTGGGCTGGGGGAGGAGTCCAACTTCTTTTACGATGAGGGGACGCCGCTGTCTTCCGGCGATAAGATGGTGCGTGCGCCGCAGGAATTGGTGCAGAAGAACGTGGAGGGCATCACCGGCTTCGTTGCGCGGACAAAAGCGGATTTTTTCCTGTTTCAGGAGGTGGATTACGCCTCGAAGCGGAGCTACTATACCAATCAGTTTGAACAGGTTTCGAAGCAGTTGCCCGGCTTCTACGCCGGTTTTGCGGCGAACTATCAGGTCTCCTACGTGCCCATTCCCCTGCTGGAGCCCTGGCGTGCCTACGGGGCCACCTACAGCGGGCTGGCTACCTATGCGCGCTTCCAGCCCGATACTTCAATCCGCTTCCAGCTGCCCGGCAGCTTCGACTGGCCGACGCGCATCTTTCAGCTCGACCGTTGCGTGGCCCTGCACCGCTACCCGGTGGCGAACGGCAAGGAACTGGTAGTGATCAACCTGCACCTTTCGGCCTATGATGCCGATGGCTCCCTGAAGCGCCAACAAATGGGCTTCCTGCGCGAATTGTGTCTGCGGGAGTATGAAAACGGTAACTACGTGGTGGCGGGCGGCGACTGGAATTTGGTGCCGCCTTATTTCGAATTCGACTCCTTCATGCCGGGCCGCACACAGAGCTATTTCCAGTACGGTATCGAAGCCGACTTCCTGCCGGCAGACTGGCTGTGGGTCTATGACCCTCGTGTGCCATCGAACCGCAAGATCCGCGATACCTACCAGGCGGGGACAACCTTTATCACCCTGATCGACTTCTACCTGGTGTCGCCAAACCTTAAGGTGAAAATGGTGAAAGGGCTTAACCTGGACTTCCAGTTCTCGGATCACCAGCCGGTGTATATGGAGGTGGAATTGAAGTAGTCTCAGCTACCCTTCCAGCTCGGTGATTTTTTCTTTGAGCCAGCCGGCGGAGGCAATATTCTTAGTAGCGTCAATTTCTTGCCTAAGTTTATCGATTGATTTTTTGTCTCCTGGAATGATCCGGGTAAGTTTCCGGGTAAATTTGATCAAGTTCTTATAAAGTCGCTTTTTGTCTTCAGGAATATCTTTTTTTCTATTCAAATAGACCCTAAAGCTCTCAAATAATGAGTACAACGGTTCTATTTCATCCATTTCGAAGTAAGTGGCTAATAGCATGGCTTTAGAGTTCAAATTGTAGGACGGATCCTCATATTCAACAGTATGAAGCAGCCGAATAACATTATGAAACTCTTTTTTGTAGAAATACAGCGTAGCCATATTGAAAGAAACAGCATTTTCACGATAGGTTTCAGGGATCTTGATGTTGTAGTTTAAAATGAAATTTTCTGTCCAATCAAATTTGCCGAGTCGTAAAGCGATAACGACAATGTTCCTGAAGTCCCAGGGTGAAAGTTCATCGTCAACGAAAATAATTTCCTTTTCGATGAGGTCATTATAAAGGTCAAAGAGCTCATTTAAGAATTTTTGATTTCCCTCATTAATTTTCTGAATGCAATAATTGATGGCAGAATAGTAAATACTCAGGGCTTCGTTTTGTGGGAAAATGAGCCCATGCTCGGCGAGCAAATGTTTCAGTTCATAGTAATTGTCAATATTATCGGCATCATCCGAGATTTGGAAAATTTGATAGTAGATGGCGATCGAAGGATTTTTCTTATATTCTGTGCTTTCAATCTGGCTGATTATATCATCAATAAGCATTAACTTATATTCATGGGCTTTTACACTTTGACGGGAAATCACTTCACAATACCAGCGCAATTTTTCACTCAAATAAAAAACATCTAATTGTTTGGAGATCTCTTCGATGTTGCTTTTTGAGGCTCTTTGCAATTCGTGTTGAGCCATTTCATAATAATTCTTTTCAATTTCGTGTTGATAATAATAATAGGTTGCTGACCGATGGGGAAACTTTTGAGAGGTGCGCCTTGCTTTCCTCATCGCCCCATTGTACAACTTCTCTAACTTTTTTCTTCCAACAGCCTGAATATGTAAACTGGCCTTTAGTAGTTCGTTTTCCTGGAAAACCTCTTGGGTGAGATAGCCTTCTACCAGTTTTAAAAGATCGGAACAATACTTTCTAAACCGGACATCATCGTAATCCTTTTTCAGATCAAGCTTTTTCCAAATGTCCTCTTTTTCCAGGTTCAGGTGCTTTTCACCATTAATTTCACGCATAAAAATCTCAAAAAGCTGGAGGAGGGTATAATCTGAATTAAAGTAAGGCGATTCCAAATACTTCCGCAACCGATTCTGTTCGATCTTATCCAGTTTTTCAAGAATAGAGTACAATTTGCTATTCTTCATTTGCGAAATAATTTTTATCTTAGCACGGTCTATAGTGTTAAAGCCGGCGCCTTTTTTTAGCAATGAGGGGCGACAGCTGTTGACCTGGCAAAATTACGGTTTTTACCGTCTTTCACAATTGTGTTTTGAAGTTCTTTGCAATTAACTGTTCTTTAGCCTTTTGTAGACAACAAAGAAGGTAGTTTTTCTTCACAATCGACTTGTAAACTTTTTGGTCCTTTACTAGCAATGGAGGATTATTGCAGGTAAGAGAAGAATGCCTTCGACACGAAGCAATGAATATGCGCTACTAACAAGCAATGTGTTAAAATCCACGAACCATGAATGTATTTCTACAAAAACTATTTTTAGGACTGCTCTTCCTGTGGGCAGTACCCTTAACAGGGCTGGCGCAGGAAGTCGAGCTGGAGACCTACCGGGGCAGCGCCCTGGAATACGTCTTCGCCTCCCACCCCTATAATCCATCTGTTTTCAGCCGACCCCGGCACGGGGAATTGCTGGACATTCTAAACCTGGGACAGGACAACTACCAGGTGACCTATGTCCCGGACGCTGATTACGTCGGAGTTGACGAGTTTAAAATTACCGTCTGGTCCGGCGGCGGCTGGGAAATTCGCAAAGTGAGCGTCACCGTGCTGCCGTCAAAAGTAGACGCGCATCCCGATCTGGCACACACCTATTTGAATACGCCGATAGATGTCGACGTACTTTTTAATGATGAGGGCAGTTCCGGCGGATTGTTTCTCAAGAGTATTTTACTGGTCAATAACGGCGACGCTCAATTGAGTGACGGTGGGCAGACCGTGACCTTCATTCCCTCGGAGGATTTCGACGGGCTGGCCCAGTTCAATTACGTCGTCTGCGACGAATACGGCTCCTGCGATCAGGGTACTGCCACCATCAGCGTATTGGGGGAACCCACGGCCGCGCCCGACACCATGCGCATCTTCACTAAGAAAAACCTGCCACAATCCATCCTTATTCCCAAAGCGTTCCCTTTGACAGTGCCGCCGGCAAATGGATCCTACGATACCGAAACCGACTTGCCCACCTACACCCCGGCTCCGGATTTTACGGGAACCGACTATATGGAATTTGCTGACGGTGATATGATCAAAGTAGTGGAAATCACTGTACTTGATGTAAAAAACAATCTTTTCGCCTATGACGATGATGTCTACACGACTTCTTTTGATGCTGTTGAGTTTAATGTACTAAACAACGACTTTTACGGCGCCTCTTCCGGCTGTCTGACCCCGGAACAACCGGAATTCGGTACGGTGCGCAAAAACAGCTGGCCGAACGGCTCGATGACCTATATTCCCAGCGAGGGCTTTCAGGGTATCGACCGCTTCACTTATTCGGTGCAACCACCGGATTGTGAAGGGGAAGCCGAAACCGCCACCGTCTACGTCTATGTCAGCAACTTCGAGCCGGCTTATTCCAAATTCAAAATGGTGACGCCCAAGCGGACGCCGCTGATCATCGGTTACAACGTGCCGATCCGCAACTTCGAGTTCGAGGTCAGCGACCAGGCGGAACTGGGTAAGGCAATGTTTCTCGACGGTCGCGTAGACACGACCATCTATGGCCAGCGGGTGCAGGGCTATAATATCATCTTGTACCAGCCTGGAGAAAAGGTGGATTCCGGTACCGACGAATTTGAAATTGAGTACTGCGTTACTAAGAACGGCGACTGTCAGTTCCGGAAGTACGTTAAAATTGAAGTTGATATTCTGGATATCGGTGACGGCTCCGAACCCATGTGCTTCGACGATTGCATCTGGGCAGGAGATACCAACTTCGACGGAATCGTCAACGTGGAAGATATTCTGCCGCTCGGCGTTTACATGGGCAAGGTCGGGACACCACGTGAGGATTTCAACCTGGATCTCTGGTACGGCCAGTACGGGGATGACTGGGGGGAAGATGTTCAGGATGTGGATGATCTCAAACACGTTGACACCAATGGTGATAGTCTAATCACCGGAATGGATACAATGGCCATCAGCCGCTTTTACGGCAATACGCACGCCATCTCGCCGGCGCGGGTGCCTGACTCCAAATACACCATCGAGTTGCAAGGGGATGTTTTTGTTAATCCCGGGGAAACACTGGAACTGGATATGGTGCTGGGGAAGGCGGAACAGCCGGCGGTGGATGTGTATGGATTTACCTTTCCCCTTGAATATAATCCGGACTTTTTTATTCCTGAAAGTGTTCAGTTGAATTATGATTCCAGAAGCTGGTTGGCCTACGGTTCACCTGTGTTATTCATGAACAAGAATAATGGAGATGGACTATTGGAATCTGGGTTTACTCGAACGAATGGATTACCTGCCACCGGATTGGGTTCTATCGGCAAAGTAAGAATTGTGGTTGATGATATTGCCGGCTTCCGCCCCGAAGACGAAGAAGTCACCGTCGACATCGGCGGCGGGGTAGCGACTGTTTTAGGGCCGAACGGACAGGTCTACGGCGCCGAAATCGCCACCCTGACGATCCACATCAACCTGAAGGGTGATCAGGACGACGACGAAGCCCGTAAGGATCCGGCCACAGCCGAACGGCTGCTCAAGGTATTCCCGAATCCTACGCGCGATTTCCTCAATGTACATTTTGACGGCGGCGGGGAATTCCAGCGCCTCTGGCTGCACAACCTGGCCGGTCAGCAGGTCTTTGACTCGGGGATGCTGCAGAATCAAACGAAGCGCATCAACGTCAGTAACTTCCGCAACGGTATTTACTTCCTGAGCGTGCTGACCGAAAACGGGGTGATCCGGAAAAAAATTGAGGTAATTCGTTAAAATTGAAAACTTCATACCCGAAAATTGGTATGTTTACCTGATTTTGTGTAATATTTGTAATCTGTAATGCGTTTCTAATCAGGGCAGGATAGCTAGACATTCATTGCTTTATTTTTTATATTCGTGGAATTATAATCATTGCTAGTGAGTCGCACAGTTTTGTGCGACTTTTTTTTTGCTCACCGGTAGAGGTGGGGAATCCTTTTGAGTTTTGAGTAGAAATCAAAGGTATTACCTTTATCCGCGGCACTATCGAAGTCGGAATTAAAAACGTTTAAACATTACTGCTGATCCTGTCAATTCCGCCTATCCTGTCCTTAAAGTAATTTCGCCCAAGCACCACCTGCTAAATGGCGTTCTCTTCCGCCTGAATATTGTTGAAAAATAAAAATTACGTACTTCCAGACAAAAATTCCTTGCAGGAAAGTCGAAAATTTTTGTATTAATTCACAATAAACGATAACCAATGCAGAAGTTTTTCATTTAACATGCTGAATGAATTGCTGTTATACTATATGAAAATAAATATTAATGGAAATTAATTTTCACATTACGCTGTTTTTGTTTTTGATCAGGGAAGAAAAAGATTGAATATTTGTAATGTGATCGAGAGACAAGAGGGAGAAAGAAAAAAAGCGGTGGAAGCACCGCTCATTCAATTGAAATTAGGATATGTTCATGGGATTATAATTTGTTAGTAGTAGGTCGCTCTGAAAACGGGCGACTTACTTACTTTTTAATCATAATTCCTACTACATAGATACGGTGATTCTCTCAATATGATTCAATTTCCATGCCCTTATTTTGGGAACGGTCCCTATTCGGCAGGAAACGGTGAATCACCTCACAGCTACGGCAATTTATTCATTTTGGATATGTTCATGGGATTATAATTTATTGTACTGAGTCGCATCGGTTTCCGGTGCGACTTTTTTTTATGGTACGCCGACCGATTATGATCTTTTAATACCGGTTAATTATTCTCCGCACACTTTCTACATACCCTTTCCCAAACAAATTCACATGCACCAGCAGGTAGTACAGCTGGTAAATCTCCATCCGGTCTTCCCAGCCGTTTTCCATAGGGTAGGCAGCCTGATAGGCCGCGTAGAACTGCGCATCGAATCCGCCGAAGAGGCGCGACATGCCGAGGTCCATCTCCCGATGTGCATAGGCGGCAGCGGGGTCGATAAGCACGGCGCGGTCTTTGCTGTCCACCAGGAAGTTGCCGCCCCAGAGGTCGCCGTGGACGAGGGCGGGGGGCTCGACGGGGAGTAGCTCGTCGAGGCGAGTATACAGGGCTTCCATATGCCGGGCGTCCGCGCGATTGAGCAAGCTGTCACGCAGGGCCATTTCCAGCTGTGGTTGCAGCCGCTTTTCGATGTAGAAGATGGGGAAATCTTCGTAGCGGCCGTTGTACTGGGGCAGACTGCCGATGTAATTATCGAAGGGAAGGCCGAAGTATTCCTGCGGCTCCCGGTGCAAGTCGGCCAGCGTCCGGCCAAACTGCTCCCAGAAATCCGCCGTACGCCGCCCCGGCTCAATGAATTTCAATAAGAGATAGGCATAGCCCCCGGATTCGCCCTGGTGGATCACACGGGGTGTGCGGATCGCGCCGGCATCGGCTAGCAGCGACAGCCCGCGCGCCTCGGTGCGCAGCATGTCGGCCGCTTGCGGCAGGTCGTTGAGTTTAAGGAAAAAAGCGCCGGCGTTGCTCTCCAGCCGCCGCGCCTCGTTAATATCGCCGCCCCCTACCGCCTGCACGCGCGTGACGGGCGCACCGATGGCAGATTCGCAGGCCTCCTGGAGAGCGGAGGGGAGAGAGAAAGACATGATCGATCGTTTTGGTGGAGCGCGAAGTTCTGTTTCGCGTTTTTCTTTTATACTGACGTCGAAATGATTTGAGAAATCAAACCATCTTCAAGTCAGTATGCTGATGCTTGCGGTCAGCATGCCGACATTTATCGTCGGCATATACTACTGTAATTCCCGGAAACAGTCAATAGCTATTAAAGCTTATTCCTATTGACGATCTCCAGCAGTTCATCGCGGTAGTTCTTTCCGATGGGCAGGTGCTTCGGCTTACCCTTTTCCACCACTTCCACCATATTCCCCACAATCGCTTCGATTCTATCCAGGTTGACGATATAGGAGCGGTGGATGCGTTTGAACATATTTTGCGGCAGCTTCTCTTCCAGGCTTTTCATCGTCTGCAGAGTGATGACGCGGTCCTGTGGCAGGCGGATGATGACGTAGTCCTTCAGTCCTTCAATGTAGAGGATATCGCGGTAGTGGACTTTGACCAGCTTCTTGTCGGCCTTGACGAAGATGAAGTCGGCGCCCTCCTCGCCGGCCGGAGCGGCGGCATTGTCGCGGCGTTGCAGCTCGATTTGCTCCTCTGCCTTGTTGACTGCCTTCATGAAGCGCTCCAGGGAGATGGGTTTGAGGAGGTAGTCCAGCGCATTGAGTTCAAAGCCTTCGAGGGCGTAGTTGGGGTAGGCGGTGGTGAAAATGACCTGCGGCGGTTTCGAGAGGGTCTTCAGGAAGTCAATGCCCGTCAGTTGCGGCATCTGTATATCTAGAAACATAAGATCGACCTCGTGCTCCTTAAGGGCCTCGTTGGCTTCCAGGGCGTTATTGCATTTTGCCACCAGGTTCAGTTCGGGAATTTTTTCTATATAAGTTTCCAGGACATCCTGGGCCAGGGGTTCGTCGTCGACGATAATAACGTTTATCATGATAGTGATGGTTTAGTTATCCAATTCCAGTTTAAGATTTACGGCGTAGCTATTGGGCGTATCGCTGATTTTGAGGTCGTACTGATCGGGATATAGCAGGTTGAGCCGCCGGTGTACGTTGACCAGCCCGATACCACCGCTGCGCCGGTGGTGGTCTTCCTTAGGCGGGCTTTCCGGCTTGCTGTTTTCAATATAAAAATCAACCGTACTGTTTTCTGCCTTCAGTTTGATGTTAACGAAGCCATGCTTAAGCTGATTGCTCAAACCGTGCTTGAAGCTGTTTTCCAGAAAGGGGATAAACATCAGCGGAGCGATTTTCTGGTCGCTTACCTCGCCGGTCAGTTCGAAGTTGATATCCACCTGCTTGCCCTGCCGTAAGCGTTCCAGTTCCAGGTAATTCTTGATGTAATTGACCTCCTTACTCAGCAGGACCCGCTTTTCGTTGCATTCGTAGAGCATGTAGCGCATCATCTCAGAGAGGCGCAGTACGATCTCTGGCGCCTGATCTGATTTTTTTAGCGTCAGTGCGTAGAGGTTGTTCAGGGTATTGAAAAGAAAGTGCGGGTTGATCTGTGATTTGAGAAACTTCAGTTCCGACTGCATGGTCTGGGTTTCCAGCGTCTGCTTCTCGCGCAGGTGCCGCGCCCAGTCGAAGATGATCTTGCCGATGGTTGAGGAGCCGGCGATAAAGAAAGTGATCAGGAAGAAGTAGTTCTGGTTTTCCAGCAACTCCGCCTGCATTTCCGGGCGGGTGGTGAATAGGAAATAATCGGCGATCACCTGCAAAGGGGTAATGATGATGCAGGAAAGGATCAGCAGTATGGCATAGGTGAAAAAGCGTTTTTGGGTAAGGTAATTGGGAATCAGGTAATTCAGATTGAAATACACAATGACGGCATAGAAAAAAACATTTACGATTTCATAGCCCAGCGTAAACCAGAACCCCTGATTGCCCTGACCAATCAAGGTCAACAGGAACAGGAGGATCAACCAGAGCAGGAGGTGATACACCACCCGGTTGGTCAAAAAGCGATAGGCTTTTCGCTTGATCTTGTCTATGGCTGATTGCTGCATTATTCGCCCGCTGTTACAATTTTAGTGCTGTTCGTCTCAATAGCGGAAAACAAAGGATAAATCAAATAAACCGTCCTTGGAAGGTAACAATAAATTAGACAAAATAGTGTCATTCGTAGATAGAAAGCATATGGCGCAAAGCGGTTGGGGTATTTCCGATCATGCTAAAAAAATCCTAATTTCCCGCTTCGCCAAACCATGACAGGTCTGGAACGTTTCCTTTAAGGAAATTACATACCGGCGTAAGGTTCGCTGGTTCATAATCGCAATAAAGCCATGTCTTATTTAAAAACGGAAGAATTCGGCCGGAAAGTAACCGGCAAACTGATTGAAAACTACGAGACTATCCTCCGCGAGGTGGGAGAGGATCCTGAGCGGGAAGGCCTTGCCAAAACGCCTGAGCGGGCGGCCAAAGCAATGCAATTCCTCACCCAGGGCTACGAGCAGGACGCCGAGTCTATACTCCGCTCCGCCATGTTCCGCGAGGAATACAGCGAGATGGTGCTGGTCAAGGATATCGAACTGTACTCTCTTTGTGAGCACCACATGCTGCCATTTTTTGGAAAGGCCCATGTGGCGTATATTCCGAACGGCTACATCGTAGGCCTTAGCAAGATCGCTCGCATCGTCGATGTTTTCGCGCGCCGTTTGCAGGTGCAGGAACGCATGACTGATCAAATCGTCAAGAGCCTGGACCAGACGCTGAATCCGCTGGGGGTTGCAGTTGTGATCGAAGCCCGGCACATGTGCATGATGATGCGCGGGGTGCAAAAGCAGAATTCCCTGACGACTACCTCGGCCTTCACCGGCGAATTTCAGCGGGTAGAGACGAGGAGTGAGTTCCTGAATCTGATCGGATCGAAACTGCACTGATGGATAGAAAATGGTATTTACTTTTTTAAGGTCTATTCCAGGTAAAGTGCTGTAGAGCAGGGTTCACTTAATCCTGTCAATCCCAGTTTCCGCAGGAAACTGAAATTAAAGACAAGTGTGATCCTGTCAATCCTTTCTCCTTTAATTGAAAAAAAGTATTATAGTCTAAACAGACAAACGACAAAACCAATTTGCATGAAAGCTTATGTATTTCCCGGGCAGGCTTCTCAATTTGAAGGGATGGGGAAAGACCTGTATGAGTCTTCCGATTTGGCGCAGCAACTGTTTGAACAAGCTAATGAAATGCTGGGGTTTCGGATCACCGATGTAATGTTCAAAGGCAGTGCTGAGGACCTCAAGCAGACCAAAGTCACGCAGCCGGCTGTTTTTCTGCATTCCATCGTCAAGGCGAAGATGGCGGGCGATGACTTTCGGCCCGATTGCGTCGCGGGCCACTCGCTCGGTGAGTTTTCCGCCCTGGTTGCAGCCGGATCGTTGAACTTCGAGGACGGACTGCGGCTGGTGCAGCAGCGGGCCATGGCCATGCAAAAGGCCTGCGAAGCCGTTGAAAGTACCATGGCCGCCATCATCGGATTGGACGATGAAGTTGTAGAGAAAGTTTGTGATGAAATTGACGAGCTGGTCGTGCCGGCCAACTACAACTGCCCGGGGCAGCTGGTTATCTCGGGAACGGTAGAAGGCATCAATAAAGCTGTAGATAAGCTGCAGGCTGCGGGTGCCCGCCGGGCCATCGTGCTGCCGGTAGGCGGCGCCTTCCACTCGCCGCTGATGCAACCGGCCAAGGAAGAGCTGCAGGCCGCTATTGCGGGTACGCAATTCGCTGCGCCGCGCTGCACCATCTACCAGAATGTCAGCGCCCTTGCGGAAACGGAACCGGCGGCTATCCGGCAAAATCTGATCGATCAGCTGACCTCGCCCGTGCGCTGGACACAGACCATGCGGCAGATGATCGAAGACGGCGTTGAGGAATTTATCGAAGTAGGAGGAACAGGGAAAACCCTGCAGGGTTTTGTTAAAAAAATCGACCGGCAATTCCCGACTTCGGCGCTGTAGTCGATTGACGGGGCGACTCCGGGGCACCTCGTCATTTAAATATTCTCGGCTTACTTGGTGCAGAAATTTAATTTTTTCATTTTTAGCTTGCATTTTAGCATCGGTCGACATAACAGCAATACAATATTTTTGCCATGGTGAGTAATGAGATCAAAAACGGAAAGGTGCTGCTTGCAGAGCCCTTCATGCTGGATCCTAACTTCAAGCGTTCCGCTGTACTGTTGTGCGAGCATAATGAGGAAGGAAGTCTGGGGTTCATCATGAACAAACCCCTCAATATGCAGATCGATGAACTGATTGAAGATTTCCCGGAATTTGAAGCCGGAGTATTTTTCGGCGGGCCGGTGCAAACCGACACCATTCATTACGTGCACAATGTCGGGGATCTGCTGGAGGAAAGTGTTCCGGTGGTTGACGGCGTGTATTGGGGCGGTGATTTTGAGAAACTCAAATTCCTTATCGATTCTCAGCTCATCCTGCCTCACAACATCCGTTTCTTCGTCGGTTACTCGGGCTGGTCGGAAGGCCAATTGATGGATGAAATGACTTACGGCTCCTGGGTGCTCGCCGATATGGACCCCAACTACCTGTTTAAATCCAGACCCAAACAACTCTGGCGTCAGGTGATGTACAACAAGGGCGACGCCTATACGGTCATCGCCCAAATGCCGGAGGCGCCTTCGTGGAATTGAATAGAGGAAGAGAGACTAAATATTCTGTTTGTGAGAAGTGCGACCTGAGGAGTTTAGCGCTTCGCCCTTCCCCGACACTACGTGTACGGGGCAAGTTGGGCTCACTACCAAGAAGGGCTGAAAATGATACTCCCGTTTTCAGCCCTTCTGAACTTCTAAACCAGCCGCCCCAGCAGGGGCGGTGGCTAAACTTCTGAACTTTTATTTAACTTTCGACATTTTTCACTTCCACGCTCACCTCTGAAAGCTGCTCCTGCACCGGCTGCACCGGTGCTTGCATAAGCATTTCCATAAGGCTGTCCCGCACCGCTTCAAAGAGAGGCATATCATCAGCCGGTAGCGGTTCCGGGGGCGGGAAGCTCAGGCGCAGGTGATTGACCTGGCGGCCGTTTTTCCAGAAGCGGAAACACACGTGCGGGCCGGTCGCCAGCCCGGTAGAACCGACGTAGCCGATTACGTCTCCCTGACGAACATGCACGCCCGGTTTTATGCCTGAGGCGAATTTTTGCATGTGAAGATATTGTGTCTCGTAAGTGCCGTCATGGCGTATCTTGACGAAGTTGCCGTTACCCTTGGTGTAAGAGGCCCGGCTGACGACGCCGTCACCCACCGCGTAGATCTCGGTACCGTAGGGTGCCGCATAATCGGTGCCCAGGTGCGGCCGCACGCGCTTGAGGATAGGATGATAGCGGTTGAGGTTGTAGTGCGAAGAAATGCGGGAGTACTTCACCGGCGCTTTTAGGAAACCCTTGTTCATCGGCCTTCCTTCCAGGTCGTAGTAGCCGGGGTTCTCCGTATCTTCGAAATATACGGCGTAGAACTCCTTATCGTAGTTTTTATAATAGGCGGCATGGACCTCCCCAACACCGACCTCTTCACCTTCGATGTAGTGCTGGTCGAAAACCAGACGGAACTGGTCGCCCTTTTGTATATGGTGGAAATCGATCGACCACTGCAGGGCGTTCTCCATCTTATCGGTGATCTCGTAGCTCAGCCCGTTGTCGACCATGGCATTCCACAGCGAGGATTCAATAGTGCCGCCGGCCGTACGGATCTGGGTGTCGATCTTTCGCTTCTGACGCCAAACCTTGAGGTCCTCTTTGAGTTCGAAGACCACATACTCGTACACCGAAGGCTCGTAGATAAAATAATCAGCGCTTTCGGTGCTGTCTTTTTTCAGAATGGTGTAGGGTTTACCGACCCGGATATCTTTAACGTCGAAGACATCCCGGGCGTTGCGTGCCAGCTGATCGATCGTGGCGTAGTCGACCCCGTGATTTTTTAACAGCTCTCCAAGATAACTGCCCGGCTGTATGTCGCCTTCAGCAACCTGGAAAGTGTCCAAGGCAAAGCCGTAACGAAGGTTAGGCTCGACCACAGGGAATGCAGCCAGCTCTACTGCTTCATCAGCGTGCATGACGGAAGCACGCAGATTCCGGGACTCGGATGGGAAAAATATCAGAACGGTGCCGAGCGCGAAGGCGGAGAAGAAGACAATCAGGTAAACAGGTTTTTCAATTAGCGTCTGAAACGCTTTTCTCATAGCTTGAAAGGGTTCGGATAGATCCACTGCTCAATGATTTGGGTTATAAAATAAGCCGACCCGATACATTGCAATGCATCATTTCCCGTGGGGGGGAGTAGTGGCTTTTAGTTTTGTTCTCCTTGACAAATGTCAAAGAATCGTATTGTCTAACCATTGAATAGCCACAAATATAGAAGTCTGTTTGGAGCCGGCATAACTATTTTGGCAAAAAATGCCCTTTCCCCAATTAGATTTGGAAAAACTGGATGCTTAATGCTAGCATCCAGGTATCCGGTATTTAGCATTTTCGTACCTTTGCCGAAAATTCAATACAGGTCAATGAGCGATCAGTACAAATACGATAAGCGAGGGGTTTCGGCGACGAAAGACGAAGTGCACGCCGCTATCCGCCATTTGGATAAAGGTCTTTATCCGCATGCTTTCTGTAAAATCATCCCCGATATTGTAGCAGGTGATCCAGACTATTGCAACCTCATGCACGCTGATACGGCGGGCACCAAAACCAGCCTGGCTTATCTGTACTGGAAAGAAACAGGAGACATCAATGTCTGGACCGGTATCGCACAGGACGCTATTGTGATGAATCTCGACGACATGGCCTGTGTGGGCTGTTATAAGGATATCGTTCTGAGCTCCACCATCGGCCGGAATAAAAATCTGATTTCCGGCGAGGTAATCAGCACCCTTATCAATGCGGCGCAGGATTTTCTGGACGGGCTCCGGGAGTACGGTATCGAGGTGCATATGGCTGGTGGTGAAACCGCCGATGTAGGGGATATTGTGCGCACGATTGATGTGGGGTATACCGCTTTTGCAAGAATGAAGCGCTCTGAGGTGTTGGTAAATAATATTCAGGCCGGTGATGTGATCGTGGGGCTGGCCTCCTTTGGTCAGGCCAAATACGAGGATCGCTACAACGGTGGCATGGGCAGCAACGGGCTTACCTCCGCCCGACACGATGTGCTGCACCACCAGTACGCTGAAAAATATCCCGATTCCTACGATCCGAATACCCCCGGCGAAGTGATCTATGTGGGCAGTAAAAAACTGACGGATACGATGGAGATAGACGGGAAGCCCTTGACCATCGGGCAGCTCATCCTGTCGCCCACCCGTACCTACATGCCTCTTATCAAGCAGTTGCTGGACGCGCATCGCGCTCAGGTGCACGGCATGATCCACAATACCGGCGGCGGGCAAACCAAGGTGCTAAAGTTCGCCGAAGCGAAACGGATCATCAAGAACGACCTTTTTGATTTGCCGCCCTTGTTCCAGTTGATACAGCAGGAATCGGGAACGGGCTGGAAGGAAATGTATCAGGTGTTCAACATGGGCCACCGTCTGGAGGTTTATTTGCCGGAAGGCGAAGCTCAAAGAGTGATTGACCTGGCCGCCGCCTTCGATATCGACGCTAAAGTGATCGGAAGGGTAGAGGAGGCCTCCGAAACCAGTGTGCGCATCGAATCGCCCTACGGCAAATTCGAATATAAGTAACCCATTGTTAATGAAGTACGGTCGGCCTACGAGTCTTCCACTCACACCAGGTGAAGCGAAAAACGCAAGCTGTCTTGTCCTTTCCTGTTGCCTTCCTACTTTCAACCATTCACTATGAAACGACTCAGCCGGCAGGAAAAAGCCGACGCGATTGCAGCAATATTGGAAGAACTTTATCCACAAACCCCCATTCCGCTCGATCACCAGGATGCCTATACCTTGCTGGTGGCTGTTCTGCTTTCGGCGCAGTGCACTGATGAGCGGGTCAATCGCGTTACACCCTATCTCTTCGAGCAGGCCGCCACCCCCTCGGAAATGATCCGCCTCGATGTGGAGGAGATCCGCAAAATTATCCGGCCCTGCGGACTGGCGCCCCGCAAATCTAAGGCTATTTCCGATCTGTCAAATATCCTGCTCGAACAGCATGGCGGTGAAGTACCGCAGCGCTTTGAAGACCTGGAAGCCCTGCCCGGCGTCGGCCATAAAACCGCCTCGGTCGTTATGAGCCAGGCTTTCGGTCATCCCGCTTTCCCCGTCGATACCCACATCCACCGGCTCGCTTATCGCTGGACGCTGAGCACCGGCAAAAATGTAGAGAAAACCGAGCGCGACCTCAAAAAGGTGTTTCCCAGGGAAAAATGGAACAAACTCCACCTCCAGATCATCTTTTTCGGCCGGGAATACTGCCCCGCCCGCGGCCACGATCCTCGCGCCTGCCCGATCTGCAGCAAGTACGGGCGGCGGTCGATGTTCAAGTAATTTCGAATGAAGGGAGATTTCGGTAATCCCTATATTAAAAAGGATACCCCAGTCCAATGTTGTAGTTCACATCCCCCAGGCTCCATTTGCTGAAATCGGTCCAGTAATCTCCTTCGGAGACGGCGCCGTTGGAGACGCGCAGCGGGAAGGGATTGCGCATGCGTACCCCCATATCCAGCCGGAAGATAAAGTAGGTAAAATCAAATCGTATTCCCAGGCCTGAGCTCAGAGCCATCTGTTTATAGAAAGGTGCGGCGCGGGAGCGGGTGGCATCGCTGCAGAGGGGGCCGGGGTCGCTGAAGCGGAATTGGGAGCCGCAGCGGTCGGGGTCCTCCTGCAGGGTCCAGATGTTGCCCCCGTCGAGGAATAAAGCGCCTTTAATCTGCCAGAAGATGTTGAAGCGGTACTCCAGGTTGAATTCCAGTTTGATATCGCCGGTTTGGTAGAAGAGCAGGCGGTTTTGGGTGGAGTTGATATTGAAGAGCGTATCTTCGTAGCCGCCGGGCCCCAGGCTGCGTGCGGGCCAGCCCCGGATACTGCTGGGGCCTCCGACGTAGAACTGTTTGACATAAGGAACATCAGAGGTAAACCCGAAAGGCATGGCCAGGCCGATAGCGGCGCGGGCGGCAAAGCTGGTTTTGTTATTAAATTGTTTGTAGAAACGAAGGTCGACATCCCCCTTGACGTATTGTGAGAAATCCGAATTGCCCAGCTTTAACGTATCCGGCTCCGAAGCCAGCGCATTGTACAGTTTGTTACCGGCCCAGACTTCCGCACCGGCTACTTCAAAGTGGGTACCCAGGAAATGAGAAACTCCGTAGCGGTTGCTGCGACTGGTGTAAAGGTAGTCGAAGTCGCGCAGCAGCAGGCTGACGAACAACTGCTGACCAAAGCTTCGGGCCAGGAAGGGGTTGGAGTCCAGGATATCCTCGAAGGCCTCTTCGGTGAAGGGCCGCAGAAAATCAATACCCACATGATTAATGATGTAGCGGTGGTTCGTCCGTTGCAGGTCGAAGCCGTATAAGGCATTGAAAAGGTTGTAGCGGTAAAAATCGAGCAGCAACAGATAATTGTAGCTGGCCGAAAGCCGGGTAGCGGCGCTTTCGTCGAGCAAGGTGTAAAAATCACGACCTGCCCGTCTTTTCTTTTCGCTGCCAAAGAGCTTGCCCAGCCCTTTCCAGACCTGGAAGTAATCCAGGAATTTTGGAAAATACAATTCACTCTGCAGACGCAGGTCTACAGTGTTGAAGAAGGTAGAGTCGTTGATGCTGCTGGGGTTCACTTCGATACCCGCGCTGAGGTTACTGGTCAGTAGCTCCGCTCCGTTGAAGAGGTTGCGGTTTTTGATGGAGGGACTAACGGAAATACCGATGAGGTCGCCGGAAGCAGAAGAAGTACTCCGGTTAGTATAGTTGAGCTCAAAATCGACGCCTACCTCCAGTCTGGGATTCATCGTGAGTTCAATGCGGAAATCGAGCAGATCGGGCTGCAGACTGTCTACCTCCTGCTTGATGCGTACGAAACGGAAAACGCCCAGCGAGGACAGGGAGCGGTTGGTTTTATCGTAATCTTCCTGCCGGTAGAGGTTGCCTTTTTTGAGGTAGAGCGCGTCTATCAAAGTCTGAGGTTTAACCCGGAACTCCGTGTTGGGCGTTCGGAATAGCACGCCCTGAATGATCGTATCGCGCAGTTCCGACTCCGGTCGAAGCGGATCGTAATCGGGGTAGATCGTGATATCGCCCATGTAATATTCCTGATGCAGACTGTCGTCAAGGGGCGGTAAGACTTCCAGGTAAAGATTGGCCCGGTTGGATTTCAGGGTGGTGTCGGCTTCCAGCGGCGCGATGTAGTTGGGGAGAAAAAAGGCGAAGCCACTGTTGCGCATGCGCCGGGTGATACGCTCTTTTTCTTTCTCATAGAGGGTTCCATCCACGCTTTCTCCTTCTTTGAGTACCGATTCTTCTTGGGCGCGTCGTAGTAACCGGGCTACCTGAGGATCTTTGCTGTAAAAAAAGGTGGAGTCGATAATTAGCTGGCTGCCGGGATCCACATAGTAAGTGACGCTGATTTTATTCCGTCTTTTGTTGATGGATTCCCCATAGACCACCTCCGCGTTGAAGTAGCCCCGGTATTGCATGTACAGCTCCATGGCTTCCACGGTGGCTTGTGTAAGCTCCTCGTTGTAGATGGCCGGCGTTTCGGCGATCACGCGGCGCACCCAGCGGTCGAGCTTGGTGGTGTCTTGAGTCCGGTTGGTTTTATAATAGAACCACTCGCGGGGAATAAAGAAAAAATTGCTGTTTGGGGTTTGTTTATGAAGGGTAGAGAGGTCGTATTTTAATTTGCCCTTATTTTTTACTTTTTTGTCTCCCCTGAATTTAATGTCGTTCTTTACCAGGAGCAGTTCATCGGCCTCGAGGAATTTCGTTGCATTACAGGAGAATAGGCCTGCCGATAGCAGGAGCAACCATAAACCAGATGTCAAGAGGTTAAAACGCATGTTGATTCAATAAGCAAAAATATGGCCTTGTCAAAAGCTAGTATCAAGTGGTTCCGGTCCCTTCAACGGAAGAAGTTCAGGCAAAAGTATAACAAATTCGTAGTCGAAGGGGACAAAATGGTAACCGAATTATTAGACCAGCAAGAAGTAGCCATTGAGGCCTTATACGCTTTGCCGGACTGGTTGCGGGAGCGTAGTCCCGCACGGATCTTGCCGGAAGAAAAAATTCATGAGATCAGCCCCGGCGAACTCAAAAAGATCAGCAGCCTGACCACCCCTAATCAGGTACTGGCAGTTGCAGACATACCCGGATGGGACATCCGCCGGGAAAGTCTGGAAACAAACTACGCTCTCTATCTCGACGGCATTCGCGACCCCGGAAACCTGGGGACCATCTTGCGAATTGCCGACTGGTTTGGGATCCGCAATGTGTACTGTTCGGTGGATTGTGCGGATGTTTATAATCCCAAAGTAATTCAAGCCTCCATGGGGGCTTTTATGCGGGTCCGCGCAGTTATCGCCTCACTCCCCGAATTGCTGAAAAACCGGCCCGCGCTTCCTGTTCTGGGCGCTGTGCTCGAGGGAGAGGACGTCTTTGAAACCCCTCTACCGGGACACGGGCTGATGATCATCGGCAACGAAGCGCAGGGGATCTCTTCGACGCTACTGCCCCGCTTGACCCATCGCCTTCGTATACCGGCCGGCCCCGGCGGCGGCGCCGAGTCACTCAACGCCGCAGTAGCGACGGGAATTATCAGCGCTGTGTTGCGCTACCGGCAACGGCGGGAAGGAGAAAATAAGGAGTAGGACCAGGGACCGGAACGTTAAACTTTTAAACTATGCGATGGTAACGTTTCGCTGAGCTCACGAAAAGATCACTGCAGAGGACGCGGAGAAGGCTGAGTTCGCGCAGAGAGAGGTAAAAAACAGCACTCTGTGCGAGCTCGGCGCATTCCGCGAGCTCGGGGGTGAATAAACCGGTAAACTTTAAACGCTACAGATATTTCTGCAGCGCCCGCTCAATCTGAGCCGCGCCCCGCAGTCCGATCTCTGCAATCTTGCCTTCGCGATCAATGAGGAAGGTCTTGGGAATACCCCGTACACCGTAGGTAGCGGCCGGCGCCGATTCCCACTTCTTGAGATCGCTGACATGGTTTTCCCAGATCAGTCCGTCCTGCTCGATAGCCCCGACCCAGCGATCGCGGGAGCGATCAATCATTTCTTGTACCTGTTCTTCGGAAGAAAACCGGGCCTTGCTGCGAGAGTCCAGTCCGTCAAGTGATACGCTGAAGACGGTAAAGCCCTGGTCCTTGTATTTCTTGTATACTTCCACCACATTGGGATTTTCGCGGCGGCAGGGGCCGCACCAGCTGGCCCAGAAGTCGAGTAAAACGATTTTTCCTTTCAAATCGGAGAGGGCGTAGCGCTCGCCGTTGGGGCCGGGAAGCTCGATATCGGGAGCGGGTTGGCCTACCTTGATGCGCTCGTTGGCCATGCGGGCCTGGTACTGTGTTTCTACCGCGGAGATGAATTTGCTGTACTCAGAAGCCATTTCCGAGTCGGGGTGGGCGGCCGCCAGTTTGGATTGGGCCACCTTATGAATATCGAGGAACTCACCACGCGGGCCCAAGGCCTGATAGGCCACAAAGGCGCCCATGGCGGCATTCTGAGTAGTATCGATGAAGTTGTTGATGTCTTCCGAACTGTATTCCCGTTTAAGAAGCCCTTGCATGAATTGGACGAAGGCCCGGGTGTCATCACTGCCGCTGACCTCGAAATCGTAGTTCTGCAGCGTACTCAGGTCCCCTTGCATTTCGAGGAGCCCTTCGGAGCCGTCGAGGACAAACTGAACGCGCTTGGCGCCGATACGCAGGTTGTAAACGCCGGCCTCCAGACCTTCGGGAAAGGCGATTTCAAAATGCCCGGAACCATCGATGTCAGCTTTGTCGAGCACGCTATTGGCCTTACCGATGATGACGCGGTCGACAAAAATCTGCAGGTTGGCGGCATTTTCAATATCACCCTGGATGACTGTTCCCTCCACTTGTTGGTTACATTGCCAGGTCGTCAGCGCAATGAGCAACAGTAAGGGGAGCTTGAAAATAGTTCTCATGTTCATACGGATTTGATTTGTTTAGCACGGTTTATGATACGGACGCAAAATATACGCATCTTTCCGAAAATTATTGTCAGCCCTGCCCCTGAATCCCTCTTTCTTTAATGCCGTATATCCGGGTATAGCGGCTAAGGGTCCGCCCTGCGACACAATACCTCCCGGATGTGCCGGTAAGCTATTGCTTTGCCTGGCTGACGAGCAGGAATACAAAGATAATATTATTACTTCGGAAAGAACAAGCCCGGACCTTAGCGAAGGAGGTTGTTGATCCAGAAAAACAATACGAGGTAGATCCAGAGGCCGTCAATGAAATGCCAGTAAATAGTTAAAAGGCGGAGCTTCAGCCGTTTTTCTGGATCGGAAAAATAGACGAGTACGCTCACCGGTTCTTTCATGCGCTTATAAGCCTGCCAGAGAAAAACGCCCAGAAAGGGCAGCCCGGCAATGACGTGAGCAAAGTGCAACCCGGAGATGACGTAAAGATAGGAGGCGGAATTGTCCGTATGAATGAATATTTCCTGGGTGAAAAGTTGCCGCCATCCGATAAACTGGACGATGAGAAAAAGAACCGACAAGATCATGGTAGCGAGTAACGCCTGTTGGTATTGCCGGGTGTTATCGGCTTTGAACGAACGTTTGGCCCAGATGAGCGTGCCGCTGCTGCCGATCAGGATCAGCGTGTTGAATAAAAAGATGGGCGGTAATTGTACCGGCGGAAGATCACTTTGCATCCTGGTGTAAATAAAGGCTACTGAGAAAGCCAAAAACAAGGCTGTGATACTGAACAGCACCAGAAATAACAACACATTGTAAGGGTGAAAAGCAAAGTTACTGTATTCTTTGTAAGCTTCTTCCTCCCGCATCTTGTCGTTTGGCGTATCAGTCATATTGGATGGTTCAAATAGGATTCGCCGGATGGCCGGCGTCGTTTGTTTCTTGATGCACTGCTGCATCGCTTGCTGCAGTATTTCACCTCTTCCCAACACGAAGCCCACTTTTTACGCCAGCGAAAAGGACGGGCGCAATGGGCGCATATTTTCTCCGGCAAATGGCTTTTCTTTTTCTGTTTTGGCAAAATTAGCTGATTTTTTCACACGGGGGTAACAATTAATACCTGACTTGGTTTGACAGGACGGCTGATTTAATCCGGGTTAAGGAAATGATTTGTGCAGCGAAGCGTTCATACCTTGTATTCCAATTAGATACAGAATCCCTATCTTCGCTTCCTATGAAGCAGTGTCATCAGTGTGGAACAATGCTCCCCGATGCGGCCCGGTATTGCAGTCACTGTGGGGCGCCGCAGATTCATTTTGTAGGATCGGCGCCCCGGGAGCAGCTGGACCTGGAAGCGGCCCTGGGACCGCAATTGCAACAGCAATTTTTCGCGCGCCTGCGGGCACAGGTCGCGGAAGAACAACCCGAAACTCCGGTGGACGCTTACTTCAAACGCCTGCAGGAGTGTGAATTTATAAATACCGTGCAATTGCGCGTAGAGCAACTGTCCGAAGAAATCCGCCGGGCGGTAGCGACATATGGGGTGGATCGTGTACGTATTCAGCTTTTGATTGGCCTCAGCTTTGACGAACTGCTCGACTTCTTCCTCATCCATTATTGCCGGGACATTAATACAATTCAGTTACCACCGGCTATCCTCAAGTATCAGGGAAAAGGCCTGGAAGAAGTCGACCTTCACCGTACCATATTGGATTATCTGGATTTTGAACATGAAGACGAGCAGGTCTATTTCTTATCCGAATTTCTCACCCTTCCCCCGGAACTGCTGCGAAATGCCGGAAAAAACTTCCTCTTTCCGGAAAAAAATGAACGCATTTTCTTCATCTGTGATCAAAGTCTGCTGGGCACTTGCCGCGAGGGATTCGCCTTTACCGAAAAGGCCTTGTACTGGAAAGCGCATCTGCAGAAAGCCCGCCAGCTTACCTTCCCGCGAATAAAGACCGTCCGGCGTGAAAAAGACTGGATCACTATCAACGGCCACTTTTTCAATGTCAACCCTTCCCTCAATGTCAAAGTGCTCAAGCTGATGCGCAGGCTGAAGAGGTGGTTCGGTTGATAAAGCGGGACTTCTGGTTCCGTAATTTCCTCGCTTCAGGCTGCTGTTTACGGAATTAAGAGGAACTAGTCGAGTGTCCATGCCCGATACTCAAACCCTACCCCCCAACTTCCCCTTCATAATCCTCCACTCTTTTTCCTACCCGAAGAGCGAAGACAAAGAGGATGGCGATGCCTGCCAGGAGCAGCAAAATACAAATCAGCCACCCGCCGCCGAGATAGGTTGACAAACCACCGGCAGTGATGGCCACAGCGCCGACCGTCAGGGCGTAAGGCAGCTGCGTACGTACGTGATCGATGTGATTACAGTCGGAGGCCAGTGAGCTGAGGATAGTGGTATCGGAAATCGGGGAACAATGATCGCCCATTACAGAAGCGGCGAGAACGACGGCGATGACGTTGAGCAGGATCTCCAGTGAGATATCCGGATCGATGCCCTGCGTGCGGCAGATGGCCCAGGTAGTTGGAATAGCAATGGGGTAGAGGATAGCCATGGTGCTCCAACTGGAACCGGTAGAGAAGGAAATGGTCGCGGCCAGGATGAAGATGATGACCGGCATCAGGTAAGGGTTGATGCTGTTCTGCAGCGCCAGGGTCAGGTAGGTGGCTGTATGCAGCTCTTCTGTCGTAGCGGCGAGCGACCAGGCCAGTGTCAGGATGATCAGCGCCGGAAGCATAGTCTTGAACCCGGTGATCAGGCTGTTGATTGTTTCGATCAGCGTCATGATACGGCCGGCCAGCGTCAGGATGATGGCCAGCAGGACACCCGACAGCGAAGACCATAGCAGGGCTACGTAAGAATCGGCATTGCCGATGAGCTTGCCTACTTTCAGCAGAAAACTGGGCTCTTCACCGGCCAGCACGGGGCCCATATTAGCCCAGATGGTCCCCCAGCTTTGGGAAGGAAGGCTTATTCCATTGGCAATCAGTTCATTGTAAGTAGCTGAGAAACCGGTGTCAACCAGCCCGAATATGGTCATCAGGATGACTAAAAGAACGGGAAGGAAAGCATTGTACCAGCGGATAGGGGCGCCCTCGACGGGATCGAGGTCTTCGAGCTCGTTGCCGCCTCCTTTTGCCGAAAGGCTGGAAAAGACCTCCCCGGTGTGGCGGGCGCGGACCTCAGCCTGGTACATTTGCCCGTAGTCGCGGCGCAGAAAAACCAGAATAAGAATGAAAATCAGCGTAAGTACGGGATAAAAAGAATACTTCAGAGAATTGATGAAAATGGCGTAGGCGGTCATATCGAAATCAAAACCGCGCAGGGTTTCCACGCCGTCGTCTATATAGCCCAGCTCCGCGCCGATCCAGGTGGTGATGAAGGCGACGGCCGCCACCGGAGCAGCTGTACTGTCGACGATATAAGCCAGCTTTTCCCGGGAGATGTGAAACTTGTCCGTCACCGATCGCATAGTATTACCGACGATAAGGGTATTGGCATAGTCGTCAAAAAAGATAGCCACGCCCAGTAGCCAGGTGATAAACTGGGCACTGCGGGCCGATTGGGCATATCGCGACAGGGAAGCCACCACGCCCGCCATGCCGCCGTTGCGCGAAATGATCGCTACCATTCCACCGATAAACAGGGAAAAGACGATAACCGACAAATGCCCGCTGTCGTTGAGCGCGCTGATGACGTACTTTTCCACTACCTGCAGGAAAGACAAGACCAGGTAGTACAGGGAGTCGACCCGCATGCCGCCGGCGATAAAGGCGCCGGCCCATACGCCGACAAAAAGCGAGACGACGACTTCCCGGAACATCAGCGCGAGTAATATGGCGAGCAAAGGCGGTACAATGGAGAGCCACAGGGCAATGCGGCGCACCCGGAACCCGTCGTCGGCCCGGGCAATGTGGTATAGTCGATAGCCTTCCTGGCTTTCAATCAGCAACAGTTCTCCCCGGTCGGTCGTTTCAAAGGGATAGACGGCCTGGCCGTCGCGAAACTGCAGAGCCACCGGTTCCCGGTTGATCCTTATATTTGCGGCGCCTTGCCTGTCTTCAACATTAAAAATCAGCTGCCCTTCTTCAGTACTGAGCAAATAGCGTTCCAGGGCAGTTTCAAAAGTGGATGCGCTGTCGGTTTGCGTGAAGACAGAGAAGGGCAGGAAAAAGATAAGCAGCCCTGTGATCCAGCAAAGGTTTTTCATTTTGTAAGGTTGTTAGTATTATCGGCAGGCCATAAAAAAAGATATTCTGAATTTGCCGTCCAGCGAAGAAACAAATAATTCACTAAAAATCGAACTGAAGTATGCGGAGCAGGAAGTATATCTCCTTCTTTTTCTTTCTACTGACAAGCTCAACCGGTGTCCTGCCGGCGCAGTCTTTTGAGCGTTTGTCCGTTCCCTTCGTACAAAACGAAGAACCGCTGCCTCTGGCCCTGACGGGAGGGCTGAACAACCCCCAACTATCGGCGGTCGACTTCAACGGTGATGGGGTGCAGGACCTCTACCTGTTCGATCGCAGCGGCCAGGTCCACCTGCCCTTTGTTCGCCAAAATAATCGCTGGGTCTTCGCACCAAAATATGCCCAATACTTTCCCGATATACAAAACTGGATACTCCTGCGCGATTACAACCGGGACGGCGCAGCCGATATTTTTGCCTATTCAGATGTACCCGGCATTGGTGGCATTAAGGTATATACCGGGTTTTACGAGGACGGACACCTGGCTTTCCGCCGCTTTTCTTTCCCCGATCCGAACAACATCATTTATTTTTCCCTGCCCGGCGGCGGCCGCACCCAGCTTTTTGTCAGCAATATCGACTACCCGGCTGTTGATGACCTGGACTGTGACGGCGACCTCGATGTGCTGACTTTCAACGCGGCGGGCGGCTACATCGAACTCTACCAGAACCAGTCAGTTGAACGAGCTTATGGCCTCGACAGCCTGATCTTCGAGCTGGGTGACGACTGCTGGGGCGGGGTGTTCGAAAGCGGCATCACCCCGGAGGTCGATCTGGCCGATAACCCGGGAGCGTGTGCCACGGCCCTTGACGGCCGCCCTCCGGTCAGCGTACGCCACGCGGGATCTACCTTGCTGACTTTTGATGCCGACGGCGACGATGACCGGGAGCTGCTGCTCGGCGACCTGTCTTTTCCGGCTGTCAATTTCCTGCATAACGGCGGAACCTGTACCCAAGCCTGGATTGATGAGCAGAACCTCAATTTTCCGAGTGAACGTCCGGTAAACCTGCCCTTCTTTCCGGCGGCTTTTTACCTGGATCTGAACGGCGATGGAGAAAAGGATCTGGCCGTAAGCCCCAATGCCCGGCAGGAGTCGGAAAACAAAGAGGTGATCTGGTACTATGAAAATGTAGGCAACACCGGCGTTCCACGCTTCGAATTCCGGCAAACCGATTTTCTCGCTGACCAGATGCTCGACCTGGGCTTCGGTGCGCATCCCGCTTTTGTGGACTATAACGCTGACGGATTGACCGACCTGATCATCGGCAACGGCTTTCGTTTTGATGAACCGGGCGAGCGACCGGCATCCTTGTTCCTCTTCGAAAATACCGGTACCCCCTCACAACCCCGCTACGAACTGGTTGATGAGGATTACCTGGGCCTTTCCCGCTTTAATCCGGAGCATTACCAATATGCGCCGGCTTTCGGCGATCTCGACGGGGACGGCGATCTCGATATTCTGGTAGGAGAGGAGCAGGGAGGCTTGTTCTACGCCGAGAATGTCGGGGGGACGGGGCGTCCCCTGCAATTCGGCCCCTGGCAGTATCCTTTTCAGGGCATTGACGTAGGCCTGAGCAGCACGCCGGCAATAGCAGACCTCAATGGTGACGGCCTGCACGATATCATCGCGGGGGAGCGCAACGGCAACATCAATTATTTCCAAAACCAGGGAGCTGCCGGTAATCCGTCTTTCGAAGCGGACCCGGAGGTCGGCCCGAATACTTTTTTCCTCGGCCAGGTTGACACCCGCATTCCGGGGTCCACCGTCGGGTTCAGCGCCCCGGTCCTGCTCAGACAGGGGGATAAACCTTTGTTGCTTACAGGAACGGATGAAGGTAAGGTCGAGCTCTACGGAGCTGTAGAGGGCAATCTCTACAATGCATTCGCCCTCACCAATCCCGACTGGGGCCAGATCCGGGAAGGGTTTCGCAGCCATCCGGCGCTGGCCGATATCGACCGGGACGGATGGCTCGAGCTGGCCGTGGGGAACGCCAGAGGCGGCATCGCCCTGTACCAGACCAGCCTGCAGTCAGATCTGATGGTGGCGGCCGATCAACCGGTACAGCGATTTGATTTCCGCCTTCTGCCCAACCCCGCCAGGGATAGAGTGACCATCACGCTGGAAGGAAACCGCGCGGATGCCCGGGAGAAAAGAGCTACCCTGCTCAACAGTGCCGGAATGCGCGTGCTGGAACAGTCCTGGACGGGCCCGTCGCTTTCGCTAAAGGTGTCTTCGCTGCCCCCCGGCGTCTACTTTGTCAAAATCCAGGTGGAAGAAGCGGTAATAGTCAAGAAGTTAGTATTGTCCAATTAAAAGAAGGGAAAGGCATATTTCTTATTTCGTCTTTCCTCAATGCCCCTCCCGCGGTCCGAACAGCAGCGTCCCGATGCGCACCATTGTGCTGCCCTCTTCCAGGGCGATGTGGTAATCACCGGACATGCCCATAGAGATTTCGCGAAAGCTGTCCTGCCCGGCAAAGAATTCGGCCTTAAGGGCGTCAAAAATCTGCTTGAGCTGTTGGAATTCCCGCCGCACCTGTTGTTCCTCATCCGTAAAGGTAGCCATGCCCATGACGCCGCGAATGTGCACGTGTTCCATTTTTCCGAAAGGTTCTGAAGCTAACAATTCCTTTGCCATAGGCAGGTCGAAGCCGTACTTGGATTCCTCCTCCGCTATTTTGAACTGAAGCAGACAATCGATGACCCGCTCTTCACTGCGGGCCCGCTTATTGATTTCTTTTAACAGCCGCGGACTGTCAACCGATTGGATCATATTAACAAAAGGAACGATGTATTTCACCTTATTGCGTTGCAGGTGGCCGATGAGGTGCCATTCAATATCTTCGGGTAGCTCACCATGCTTATCCACCATTTCCTGCACCCGGTTCTCACCGAAAGCCCGTTGTCCCTGTTCGTAGAGATCCATGATATCCTCGACGGGTTTTGTTTTTGAAACGGCGATGAGCTGTGCGCCGTGAGGTTTGAGCTCCTTAATTATGGATTCCCGCGAAGTCGTTTTCTGTAGCATAAGTGTTTTGATTGATTGGATAGAACAAGTCCTGTAATCATTCCGGACTGCTCTGCGCCGGGTGCCATTCGATTCGCCGCCAGGCGACTGAAGCAGGGAAGCAGTTTACAAAACTTGGAATCAAGTTTCTTGATTTTCGAAAGGAAAACAGTTGACTGAGTGGCTTTTGTTTAAAAATTGGCTCACTGTTTGAGCCTATTTGTTAACATTTTCTTATTCGGATTTAACACCGTTTTAGAAATAAACAGGTGCTAACCAGCGTTTTGAAATGCGTGAACAACCAATAACGACTAAAAACCCTCCCCATCATGAATAACTACCAATTTGAAAGAGCCGCCCGCCGTCGTCGCTCTAAAGCGATGATGCTTACGGTGTTGATTTATCTCCTTCTGCTCGCAGGTATCGCATATTCCGGCAATGTAAAGCTTTCCGAAATACTTCCCGACAAAATCCAGCAAATGATAGGCGTGGACGCTCCGGCCGAAGAGGCGGTACAACCGAAGCCTTAATCCGGGTTAAGTTTTTAAAGCCATGCCGGTAATAAAACGAACTTCGAATCCTGTTCTTTCTCAGAACAACCCGTGCAGCTCCGCACTCACCAGGTTCACCACTTTACCCAGATCTTCCGGGTTGCTTTCGAAGTCGATCTCATCGGAGCTGATGACTAGCAGGCGACCATCCTTGTAGTCGTTGATCCAGTTTTCGTAGCGCTCGTTGAGCCGTTTGAGATACTCCAGGCTCATGCTGCCCTCGTATTCGCGTCCCCGCATCTGTATGTGTGATACCAGGGTGGGTATACTGGCCCGCAGGTAAATGAGCAGGTCCGGAGGCCGGATCTGGGAAGACATGGTATGGAAGAGCTCAAAATAGTTGTTGAAGTCGCGGGTTGACATCAGCCCCATGTCGTGTAGGTTGGGAGCAAAGATGTAAGCGTCTTCATAGATGGTGCGGTCCTGGACCACGGTTTTATCCCCGTTGAGGATATTGAGGATTTGCTGATAGCGACTGTTGAGAAAGTAGATTTGCAGGTTGAAGGCCCAGCGCTGCATATCGTTGTAAAAATCGCTGAGGTAGGGATTGTTATCCGTTGACTCATAATGAACTTCCCAGCCGAAATGTTTTCCCAGCTTAGTCGTTAGCGTAGTTTTTCCCGCGCCGATGTTACCAGCGATAGCAACGTGCTTGATCTGAGGAGGAGTCTTCTCCGGACCCATGTATAGTATGTTTATTTTGTGCTTTAAAAAACGAAACGAAAATACAATTCCTTTCGGTATTACAATAAATAATGAGCAAAGTCCGGACTTTTTTAAAAAAGTTCAATTTCTGAAAGGAAGCCAAGCGGCTCATTGTAAAGTTATTATCTTTGATCGACTATTAGACGAGAAAATACCTACGAACTTCTAATAATTTGCTATGCAGATAGACAAGCTGTTAATTTCACGGCTCGAAGAATTAGCCCGGCTGGAGCTTTCCGAAGCGGAACGTGAAGCGTTGCGCCAGGATCTCAACCGCATTCTGGAGATGGTGGAAAAATTACAGGAGTTAGACCTCGAAAATGTAGAACCCCTCGTACATGTTGGGGAGGAGGTCAACATCTGGCGCCGCGACGCCGTTAAAGGGCAGGTCAGCCGTGAGGCGGCGCTCCGAAATGCACCCGATAGCGACGGGGTCTTCTTCCGGGTACCCAAAGTGATCGATTTGTAGAATCAGAACAAGCAACCTACTCACGCCGTATGGAAAAACCAGTTATCTCCGTCAAGGAATTGAGAAAGATTTACATCATGGGGACTACGGAAGTCCGCGCACTGCAGTCCATTACTCTGGATATTGAGCGCAATGAGTACGTCGCCCTTATGGGGCCCTCCGGTTCGGGCAAATCCACCCTGATGAACCTCATCGGCTGCCTCGATACGCCCAGCAGTGGAGAATACTGGCTCAACAACATCAACGTGAGTACCATGACGGATGCAGAGCTGGCCGAAGTGCGTAATAAGGAAATCGGATTCGTTTTCCAGACTTTCAACCTGCTGCCGCGTTTGTCGGCGCTGGATAATGTCGCACTTCCCCTCGTTTACGGTGGGGTAAGCCGAAGCCGCCGCACCGAACGCGCCCGCGAAGTGCTGACTTCCGTCGGCCTCGGTGATCGCGTCGATCACAAACCCAATGAATTGTCCGGCGGCCAGCGGCAACGCGTCGCTATTGCCCGTGCGCTGGTCAACGACCCATCCATCATTCTGGCCGATGAACCCACCGGTAACCTGGACACCAAAACTTCCATCGAAATCATGGGGATCTTTGAAGAGATCCACAAAAACGGAAATACGGTGATCCTTGTAACCCACGAGCCCGATATTGCCGAACACGCCCATCGCATCGTCCGCCTTCGCGACGGACTGGTCGAAAGCGACATCCGCAATGAAAATGTGGTCAGCGCCTTCGATCCCGAGCACCGGTACAACGCTTAGAACGTGATCCTTAGTCCAGCATCGTTAAAAGCGCTATGACCAGGCCGGTGATCATAGCCAGCAGTTTCTTCCAGGAAATTTGGTGCTGTCTGTCCCCTTCCGCTTCAAAGAGAATAGTCGTGGAAATGTGTAAAAAAGAACCGACCACAATCGCCATGATGCGTTGCAGGGCGACCGGATTGACGATAAACTGCTCGCCCAGGAAAGCACCCAGCGGAGACATCAGGGAGAAGATCACCAGACTGATCATGACAAAAGCCCGGCTGTAATCACTTTGCGACAGCAGTATGCCGAGCGCGAAGGCCGCCGGCGCTTTGTGTAAAATGATGCCGTACAGCAAATGGTTGATTTCCCCTCCGTGTTCGTGCATATGCGGATACCCGCTCAGGGGCATACCTTCAATGAAAGAGTGCAGACACAAGCCGATGAGAATCTGTATGCCGTATCCCGCTTTGGCATGTGCGTGGGCGTGTATGTGACCGTGTTCTACACCCCGGGAGAGTTGTTCAAGGATTATCTGGATGAAGAAACCGAGCAACAACCAGAGCCCCATGAGGCTATGATCTCCGGCAAAAATTCCCGGAAGCAGATGAAGCGCGGCGATACTTAGAATGTAGGCGCCGCTGAAAGAGAGAAGCAGGCGCAGGACCAGCGGTTGCTGCTGCCGGATGTAGAGCGCAATACCACCGCCAAGTAGCACTGAAGAGAAAAGCAATACATATTCCCAAATCGTCATCGAAGGTAGTTAGGCCGAGAGTTTGAATCGATCCAGACGAAGGTAAACTTTTGCCGTCAAATAGCCAATAAGCAACCCGATCACAGCGCCGCCGATCACATCCAGCGGATAATGCACCCCTACATACACCTGGGCATAGGCAATAGAGGCAGCCCATAACAGGAAAATCCAGCGGGACCACGGGTAAAAAATCCCCAGGGTCATACTCAGGAAAGTCGCCACCGCAAAGTGATTGCTGGCATGGGAAGAAGTAAAGCTGTAAGCCTTTCCGCAGCCCACCAGCAGCTTGACCTCATCCTTCATCTCAATATCGTTACAGGGACGGACGCGCTGTACGTTTTTCTTGACCACCTTGCTGCTGATCGTGTCGGCCAGGGTAACCGTCAGGGCGACGGCCAGTAGAAAATAAATAGCCCTGATCCGGAATTTCCAAACGACAAAAGCCGTCAGCAGAAGGTAGAAAGGAATCCAGAACTTCTTATTCCGCCAATATGGTAAAATAGCATCCAGCCAGGGATGATGCCATTCCCCGTTGATCAGATGAAACAGGTATTCGTCGAATTGAAGTATTTCTGTCATGGTGCGTGGGCTACCAGGATTAACCTGGGACTGTTTTTTTCATCAAAAGCATGGAGCTGATAATCGCCGTAGCTCCGGTCGATTACCAGGCCGGCCTGCTGGAACAGACGCTTAAAGTCTTCGTACCAGAAAAGCCGGACGCTTTCGCGAAAGAAGTAACTGCGTCCTGCTTCCTCAAAGTTAATGGTTTTGACGACGCGCTGCCCCTCGATTTGTTTGTCGATTTCAAACCGTATGCCCTCTACCTGCTTGGTTTCGGACCCGGTCAGGTTGTCGATAACGTATTGGGCATTAAAAAAGTCAAGGACGAAAATGCCTCCCGCTTTCAGGCCACGTGTGACATTGCGCAGGGTTCTCAGGTCGTCTTTCTCCGATTCGAAATAACCAAAGCTGGTAAAAAAATTAAAAACGCAATCGTAGTAATTGACCCGAAAAAGATGGCGCATATCGTGCGTATAAAAGGAAAGCCTTTCATTTTCAAACTGCCGGGCATATTCAATACTGCGCGTGGAGAGATCTATCCCTGTCACCTCAAAGCCTTTATCGGCCAGGTAGCGGGAATAGCGGCCTTTGCCACAGGCCAGGTCCATTACCCGGGCGCCAGGAGTAGGTTGCAACGCTTCCAGGAGCCGGTCGATAAACTGCCTGGCTTCCTCCTTATCGCGATACTGATAGAGGCGATGGTAATAGGGAGAGTCGAACCACTGCTCGTACCATTTCCGGTCAGGTTTGTTTGTCGGTTGATTCACTTGCCGCATGATGGCGCAAATATACCGCATTTTCCGGGTAACAAAAGCGCTCACGGATGATGACATTTAAATTGACGACCTGAAGCTGAGCTCGGAAGAAGCCGGCTTCGGCGAAATGAGGAAAGTTTAAACCACTTCCTGATTATACCGGCAAGACCCCGGCAATTTTATATTTTTGCAAAAACCAAATACGCTATGACACTGATTAAATCTATTTCCGGCATCCGGGGCACCATCGGCGGGAAAGCTGGTGACAATCTCACTCCGCAGGATATTGTGGAAAGCACTGCGGCTTTCGGCTACCACCTGCTTCAGCAGGGGGCGGCGCCCAAGGTAGTGCTTGGGCGGGACGGACGCATCTCCGGGCCGATGGTCAGCCGCCTGGTAGCCAACACCCTGGTCGGCTTGGGAATTGACGTCATCGATCTCGGTCTTTCTACCACTCCGACGGTGGAAATGGCGGTACCGGCCGAATCGGCGGGCGCGGGTATTATCATCACGGCAAGCCATAATCCCAAGCATTGGAATGCGCTGAAGTTTCTCAACGAGCGCGGGGAGTTTATCTCGGCGGAAACGGGTGAAACCCTGCTCCGGCTCATCGATTCGGGCGATATCACCTATTCGGAAGTTGACCGCCTGGGGCGCTATCGCAAGAAGGAAGGGCATCTGCAAAAACATATCGATCAGATCCTGGCCCTGCCCCTGGTAGATGCCGAAGCGGTTGCCGGAAAGCAATACAAAGTAGTGGTGGATGCCATCAACTCTACCGGTGCGCTGGCATTGCCGCCGCTGCTGGAGGCTATGGGGGTGAAGACGGTGCTGATCAACGGCGAGGTCAACGGTGAATTTGCTCACAATCCCGAACCGCTGCCCGAGCACCTGATTCAACTAGCGGAAAAAGTAGTAGCCGAGGGCGCCGACCTGGGGATCTCCGTGGATCCCGATGTGGACCGCCTGGCCCTTGTTTGTGAAGACGGGCAGCTGTTCGGCGAAGAATATACCCTGGTTGCTGTAGCCGATTACGTGCTGCAGCACAAAAAAGGAGATACGGTTTCGAATCTTTCCTCCACGCGGGCCCTGCGCGACGTGACCCGGCGGCACGGCGGCAAGTATCACGCCAGCGCAGTGGGAGAAGTTAATGTCGTAAATAAGATGAAGACCGTGAATGCGGTGATCGGCGGGGAAGGCAACGGCGGCATCATCGTTCCCGAGTTGCACTACGGCCGGGATGCCATGGTAGGCGTAGCCCTGTTCTTGTCGCATTTGGCGAAAGCCGGAAAAACAACGACGGAACTCCGCGCTACTTATCCGCATTACCATATGGTGAAGGACCGCATTGACCTGACGCCGGATATCGACCTGGAACACGTGCTTATGCAACTGCGGGAAAAATACGCGCACGAAGAACTTACAGTAGTGGACGGCGTGAAAATCGATTTCCCGGATAAATGGGTGCATCTGCGCAAATCGAATACGGAACCGATCATCCGGGTCTACGCGGAGGCAGAATCGGCATCAGAAGCCGCGGCTCTCGTGGAAAGAATGAAGGGGGAAGTGGAAATGCTGATCGCTTAGCAGCGCCTCCGAAGCAATGTGGGATAAGCAAAGTGATCATTTCACAGGGTGAACACCCGGTATTGCCCGGTGATGAACCGCACACAAGGCCTATACTCAAATTCGTATCTTCATCATGCTTAAATAAGGTATTAATCAAAACCGGTATAAGATGGACATTACAGCCCAAACCAAAGCGAATCAGTTAGAATCTTATTTTGAGCCCTTTCGCAGCAATGTAATCGGGGCGGACCAGACTTTCCGTACGCCCTTCGGCGAAAAAAAGATCATCTATGCCGATTGGACGGCGAGTGGACGGCTGTACCGGCCTATCGAAGAGTGCCTTATCAACGAACTCGGGCCCTTTGTCGGCAATACCCATACCGAGACAACCGTTACGGGGCGTGCGATGACCATGGCTTACCATGAAGCCAAGAACCTGATCAAGCGCCACCTGGGCGCCCGGCCCAAAGATGTGCTGATCTCCTCCAATTCGGGAATGACCGGCGTGGTGAATAAGTTTCAACGCATACTGGGCCTGAAAGTACACGAAAAATTCCACCGTATGGTGCGCCTGCCCGAGGCCGAGCGGCCGGTAATTTTTGTCAGCCATATGGAACACCATTCCAATCAGACTTCCTGGCTGGAAACCCTGGCCGATGTGCTGGTCATTCGTCCTGATTATAACGGCCTGATGGATCTGCAGCACCTTGTAGAATTGCTGGAAGAGTACAAAGGCCGCAAGACGAAGATCGCCGCCGTCACTTCCTGTTCCAACGTCACAGGGATCATGACCCCTTACCATGAAGTGGCGGAGATCATGCATCAGCACGGCGGCCTTTGTTTTGTCGACTTCGCCGCTTCGGCCCCCTACATCGATATCAATATGCGCCCGGAAAACGAGCTACAGCACTTGGATGCGCTTTATTTCTCCCCTCACAAATTTCTGGGCGGCCCCGGTTCGACGGGTATCCTCGTTTTTGATCCCAAATTATATACCAACCGCGTGCCTGACAACCCCGGCGGTGGAACGGTCGACTGGACCAACCCCTGGGGAGGGCACAAATACCTCGAAGAGATCGAGGCGCGTGAAGACGGCGGTACGCCGGCTTTCCTGCAAACGATGAAAGTGGCGATGGCTATACAGCTCAAGGAGAAGATGGGCGTGGAACAAATCCGGCACCGCGAGGATGAAATACTGAATATCCTCTGGGAGCGCTTCGACAGGCTGCCGAATCTGCATGTTTTGGCGGATAGTGTCCGGGGAAGGCTGGGTATTATTTCTTTCTACATCGAAGACCTGCACTACAACCTCGGCGTCAAATTGCTCAATGATCGATTCGGCATACAGGTGCGGGGCGGTTGTTCCTGTGCGGGCACCTACGGACACTATCTCCTCCACGTATCCCGTGAAATCTCCCGGTCGATTACCGACGCCATTGACCACGGCGACTTATCGGCCAAGCCCGGCTGGATCCGCCTGTCTATCCATCCGGTCATGACCAACGAGGAAATCCACTACATTGCCGACGCCATCACCGGCCTTTGCAACCATCACCGGGAGTGGGCTGTTGATTATGAATACAATGTTCATATCAACGAATTCTCCTACAAGCACGAAGAGGGGATAGAGCAAAAACTGGTGGACAGTTGGTTTGAAAAAATATAAATACACCGGGTGAATGCAGCGCCCGGCAAGCTCTGAACCGACAAAACGGCAGCATACCGAAAAGAACTATTATGAAACGGGTATACCTAGACAATGCGGCAACGACTCCCATGGCGGAAGAAGTCATCGAGATGATGAATACGACCATGCGGCAGCAGTTTGGCAATCCTTCTTCTATTCACGCGGAGGGGCGGGCTGCCCGCGCAGCGATCGAACAGGCGCGTAAGACGGTAGCCCAGCACCTGGGTGCCTCCATAGGCGAAATTTTCTTTACCTCCGGTGGCACCGAGTCTAACAACATGGCTTTAAAAGGAGCGGTGCGCGACCTTGGCGTTCAGCGTATTATCAGCTCCCGAACGGAACATCACTGTATCCTGCACTCGCTGGACAGCTTGCACCGGTACCAGCAGGTGGAAACCGCTTTTGTCCATCAGGATGATCGCGGAAGAATAGGGCTGGACCATCTCCGGGAATTACTCGCAGGCAGCGATAAGAAGACACTCGTCTCCCTGATGCACGCCAATAATGAGATCGGCACCATGATCGATCTTGAGCAAGTGTCGGCTATTTGTGAGGAGTACGGCGCTTTGTTCCACTCCGATACGGTGCAAACCGTGGGTTATTACCCGATAGATGTATCAAAGACACGCATCAATTTCCTGTCGGGCGCCGCACACAAGTTTCACGGTCCTAAGGGCGTGGGTTTTATTTACATCAATGGCGACAATATTCTCCGACCCTTTATCGACGGGGGAGCTCAGGAACGCAATATGAGAGGCGGAACGGAAAATATCTACGGCATCATGGGGCTGGCGAAAGCGCTGGACCTGGCCTGCGAAAATATGAGCGAACGCCGAGGCCACATCCAATCGCTGCGGCAGTATATGTTGGATCAGCTTCAAACCCATTTTGAGGATCTTACCTTCAACGGAGACTGGGACGGACACAGCCAGTACAAACTGCTCAGTGTGGCTTTCCCGCCTTCTCCCAAAGCCGATATGATCCTGCTCAACCTGGATATTGCAGGGGTGAGCGTCAGCGGAGGCAGCGCCTGCTCTTCCGGCGCCGATGCCGGCTCCCATGTCCTGGATGCCATAGAGGCCGATCCCGACCGGAAGACAATCCGTTTTTCCTTATCCTACCGGAATACAAAGGAGGATATCGATTTTGCCATTGAGAAACTGAAATCGATTCTGCCGGTGCGGAGCAAAAGTGGAATCAGAAATTAGAGGCGCTTCCTCCGGCACGACTAGTGCCGGAGGCACTAGTTTGCGAACGGCGAATAGCGAACCGGGTCTCCCTCATTCCTTAATCCCTACCTGATCCAATGCAAATGCATACTGCATGGCCGTTTCCACGAATCGGCGGAAGCGGCCGGAAGCGCCGCCGTGGCCGGCTTCCAAATTGGTGTGCAGCAGCAGTACGTTGTCATCCGTTTTCAGCTCTCTCAGCTTAGCGACCCACTTGGCGGGTTCCCAGTACTGTACCTGACTGTCGTGCAGCCCGGTGGTGACCAGCATGGCGGGATAATCCTTTGCCTCTACATTGTCGTAGGGGGAGTAGGACTTGATATATTCATAGTACTTTTTTTTATTCGGATTACCCCACTCGTCGTATTCACCGGTAGTGAGGGGGATGCTGTCGTCGAGCATGGTTGTGACAACGTCGACGAAGGGAACGGCGGCCAGCATGCCGCGCCAGAGATCGGGGCGCATATTGGCCACGGCGCCGACAAGCAGCCCGCCCGCACTGCCGCCCATGGCGAAGAGCCGGTCGGTGGAGGTATACTTTTCCTC
>Ga0209949_1000050_pt1 | contig 71781 bp, 51 predicted proteins | sample SalPonC_black_MG_FD_185711 | JGI IMG/M metagenome (GOLD analysis project Ga0209949, IMG submission 185711) | Salt pond soil microbial communities from South San Francisco under conditions of wetland restoration - Salt Pond MetaG... | ecosystem: Environmental > Aquatic > Marine > Intertidal zone... | reverse complement strand
AATCCGGCCCCGGATTAATTCCACCATTTCATCCAGTTGCCATTCCAGATAGTCGGCGTAGGTATATTTTTTAGATGGATCCAGATCGTGGAGCTTGGTTACCATAGGTCACTCTATTTCTTTCAAATTAATGATTTTTCCGCCCAAGTTTCACTCTTTAATTCGTTTATTATGGAAACGCTTAGTTTCAGCCGGATGGGAGCGTTGGAGGGCGGCGCCTACAAGCATTGGGTTGCCGGGAAAAAACGAATTATTTTTTTCTATGATGCGTTAGCCCTGCCTTCTCTCCCTCACTTCCTCGGGTGATACATCAGTATCGTCTCCCGCAGATAGTCCGTATCCAAGTGCGTGTAGATTTCGGTGGTGATGATGGACTCGTGGCCGAGCATATCCTGCACCGCTTTCAGGTCGGCGCCGCCCTCGATGAGGTGGGTGGCGAAGGAGTGGCGGAAGGTGTGGGGGCTTACGTTCTTCGCGATGCCCGCGTCGCGGGCGGCCTCCTTGACGATATTGAACACCATCACGCGGCTGAGCCCGTGGCCGCGGCGGTTGAGGAAGAGGATGTTCTCGTGCCCCTTTTTGATATTCATCATCGGGCGGCGCACCCCTTCCAGGTAGAGTTCGATGTGCTTGACGGCCTCCTCACCGATAGGTACGATGCGCTCTTTATCACCTTTCCCGGTCACCTTGATGAATCCGATATCGGGGAAGAAATTGCTGAGGCGCAGCTCGATGAGCTCCGACACGCGCAGGCCGCAGGCGTAGAGCGTCTCCAGCATGGCGCGGTTGCGCACGCCGTGGTCGGTGCTCAGGTCGATGGCTTCCAGGATGCGCTGCACTTCATCGTAGGTGAGCACCTCTGGAATCTTGCGGCTGAGGCGGGGCCCCTCCAGCAGCTCGGTGGGGTCGGCCTCGACGAAGTCTTCTATCAGCAGATAGCGATAGAAGGTTTTGAGGGCCGACAGCAGCCGCGCCTGTGAGCGGGCGCCCAGTCCCAACTCGTTGATCCACAGAATAAACTCCTGCAGATGGGTCACTTCGATCTCCTCCGGAGAGAGTTCGTACTCCTTGATCTCCAGGAAGGTCAGCAGCTTCTCCAGGTCGCGCCGGTAAGCCGCCAGGGTGTTGTCGGACAGGGCGCGCTCCAGCATCAGGTAGTTTTGGAAGCTTTTGAGGTGAGCACTCCAGGTCATAGTGGTTTGAGATGGTTTGAGATGGTTCGAGGTTGTTTTGTACCGCTTGCCCGGGAATAACGGAGGCTAGCAGCCTGTCGGAAGGTACGAAGAAAATTAAGAACAGCGTATTAGTGGTTCAAGGTCGTTCCGCCGTTAACCTCCGCTCATTCCCGGCTACCCTTACTGCTCTCAGGCTGGCCCCCGGCAGCCCACTTCTATGGTTCTTACCCGCCCCTTCACGCTGTATTTCTGCTCTTAAGAAAGTTTTCCTATCAGGAAAAATCGTAAATCAATTTATTTAAATTATTAACACTTAAAAATTTAATTATCAATATTTTAAAAGAAAATAAAATGATTTTTAAAATTTTAAACGCAGAAAATTTAGTTTCCTACAACTTTTTTAGACCCTCAATGTTTTAAGTTCAGCTAAAAAAAATAATAGCATTACTTTCATTTCAAAGAGATTTGCTCTATATTTGAAAAAAACAACGGCTATGTCAAACTTAGAATTTGTTAGTCATTTTAGTAGAATGGAAAATATACTGTACGCTTTCGCTATGCGCCTGACCAAAAACGAAAACGATGCACAGGATTTGTTGCAGGAAACAGCCTACAAAGCGTTCAAGTACCGTAATCTTTACAAGCCGCACACCAATTTGCGCGCCTGGCTGATGACGATCATGCGGAACACCTTTATCAATAACTACCGCAAAAAAAAGCGCCGGCAGACACTGCACGATCAAACGGACAACCACTACTTCCTGAATTCGGGGGATCAAACGGTACGCAACGAAGGCGAAGCCAATGTGACGATTGGTGAACTACAGGAAATGGTAGCCAAGGTAGAAGAATGGGCCCGCATTCCCTTTCTGCTGCACTACCAGGGGTTCAAATACGATGAGATCGCCGAGGAACTGGACATCCCCCTGGGTACGGTAAAAAGCCGCATCTTTTTTGCCAGAAAACGGCTGAAAGAAATGATTTATCAGCATTACAAGCACGACCTGACGGAAGAAATGTTTGCCTAATAAAACAAAAGAGCCTTATGCCATCTTTTTCCATCGAACTCGACGTAAGAGAGAATTTGTTCCTGCGCAACCCGCAACGCTCTCCGCTCGGCCGAAAGATTCTGCAACACAGTATTCTGCTGATCGACGAGATAGGACTGGAGCGCTTCACCTTTAAGAAGCTGGCCGAGCGGATCGGATCGGCGGAAGCTTCGATTTACCGGTATTTTGAAAACAAACATCTGCTGCTGTTGTACCTGATTAACTGGTACTGGGAATGGATGAAGTTCCGGATTGACTTCAAGACCATGAACGTGGAAGACCCGAAGGAGCGATTAAATATTGTGATCAGCGCTATTGTCGATACGGCCAAGAGAAACACGCATGTCGAATTCATCGATGAAGACATCCTCCACCGTATTGTCGTAACGGAAGGAACCAAAGCTTATCACAACAAGGAAGTCGATGAACTGAACCGGGAGGGCTTTTTCCTCTCCTACAAATCGCTGTGTGAAAAAATCGCTGGTATCATCCTGGAGATTCAAGCGGAATTTCCTTACCCGCGGGCGCTGGCCAGTTCGCTGCTGGAAATGGCCAATAACCACATTTACTTTGCTGAACACCTTCCGCGGCTTACCGATGTGGAAGCCGCCCGCGGACAGGTACTGCTTCAGGTGGAATCGCTGCTTCGTTTTTTTGCTTTTAACCTGCTCAAAAAAGCGGAAGACGGCGCAGCAGTCGATGAACTGCTTGAGGGCATGAGCAATAGAAAAAGCGGGAAGAAACAGGCCGGTAGTCTGAATAATAATCAATCTAAAAACGGAACTAACGGCGCCCATTTCCTGTAATACTGGTATCTGATTTATGATACTCAGATACAAGTTTCACCGGTTCTTATTCAGGAAATAAAAGGGAAGACTATAGCAGTCCTTCCCTTTTGACAGGACGGTGAAAGGTAGATCATTGCCCCCAAGCCCTAATCAATTTTCATTTTTTACTGATAATAGCGAACTGATTGCTACTTTGGTCTTTTTGCAGTTAGTCGCCTTTTACCTGCTTTTGTTTCTTCCGTACTTCTGGTATTGAAGAACAATCTTGTGTATTTTAGGTTAATCAATTTTATCAACGACAGGAAAATGGACAATAATCAGACGCTGAGCCCTTTACAGCGCTTCTTCAAGCTTTTGGAACTCGACAAGAAGGAGATCACCTATATCTACCTTTATGCCATCTTTGCGGGCCTGATTACCCTCAGCCTGCCCCTTGGCATACAGGCCATCATCGGATTGATCGCCGGCGGCGCTATGTCGGCTTCGCTAATACTCCTGATTGCTGTGGTCACGGTGGCAACAGCCCTTTCGGGCATCCTCAAGATTATGCAACTGACCGTTACGGAAACCATACAGCAGCGCATTTTTACACGCTCTTCTTTTGATTTCTCTTTCCGCATTCCCCGTCTGCGCATCGACAAGCTGGCGAACTATTATCCGCCGGAACTGGTCAACCGCTTCTTCGATACGCTGACCTTGCAAAAAGGCGTGCCTAAAATCCTGATGGATTTTTCCACCGCCCTGCTGCAAATTGTCTTTGGCCTGATCCTCATTTCCTTTTATCATTCCTTTTTCGTGTTTTTCGGTATCGTGCTGATCGTTATTCTGATCGCCATATTTCGCCTTACCGGACCAGGCGGCCTGAAGACCAGCCTGAAAGAATCGAAGTATAAATACGAGGTCGCCTACTGGCTGGAGGAACTGGCGCGTACGATGAGCACCTTTAAGCTTTCGGGCGGTAACCCGCTGTCGTTGCAACGCACCGACGAACTGACCTGCGACTACCTCGACAGCCGCAAGGCCCACTTCCGTATTCTGCTGTTTCAGTACGGCAATATCGTGGCCTTTAAAACCGTCGTCACTGCCGGGCTGCTGTTTCTGGGCAGCTATCTGGTCATTGACAACCAGATCAATATCGGGCAATTTGTAGCCGCCGAAATCGTAGTCATCCTGATTATGGCTTCCGTAGAAAAGCTCATCCTCAGCATGGAAACCATTTACGATGTGCTGACCGCCCTCGAAAAGTTGGGTACCGTTACCGACTTGCCGCTGGAAAGAGAAGAGGGCTTGCCGGCTGACAAAATAGACCAGGGAAAAGGCCTGCGTATTCTGCTGGAAAATCTTACCTATCAGTTTCCGGAAGCGGAAGTCCCCGCCCTGAAAGACATCAAGCTGGAGATTGCCTCCGGAGAGCGGCTCTGTATCACCGGTTACAGCGGCTCCGGAAAAACTACACTGTTGCAACTCATGTCCGGCCTGTATACCAATTTCCTGGGCACCATCAACTTCAACGGATTTCCTTTGCGTACGCTGGAACTTAACAGCCTCCGTCACCTGATCGGCGACTTCAGCTCGCAGGAACATATTTTCCGCGGAACCATATACGACAATATCGCGCTGGGCGCTATCAACGCAACGCTGCAGCAGGTCCTCGAAGCATCGGAAAAAGTTGGCCTGAGCAACTTCGTCGAACGCCTGCCCGGCGGTTATCAAACCGAACTGTTGCCGGAAGGCAGAAATATCCCGCAGCACGTACGCACCAAAATTATTCTGGCGCGCAGCATCGTCGCCAAACCCCGACTGCTCACGATGGAGGGCTTTTTCCACCATCTCCAGCAAGAGGACAGGGAACAGGCAGCAAAGATGCTGACCGCTCCCGACCGCCCCTGGACCCTGGTCGCCGTCACCAATGATCCCATGCTCGCTTCTCGCTGCGACCGCGTTATCGTGCTGCAGGACGGAGAGATCGTCAAGCAGGGAACTTTCGAAGAGATACAGCGCAGCAAGCACTATCGTTATGTCTTCAAAACGCCTGCTATGCAGGTTGTCTAAACCGAAAAATGCCATGTTAAATATTTCACCCAATACCATCAATCAAGCCCTGGAGGTCAAAGCGTTTCGCTCCTTCGACAAATCCAGCCTCTCTTCCGCCAACCGGCTCTTCACCCGCTGGCTGGTGGGCACGCTGATCCTGGTCATCGCCTTTATGATGCTGCCCTGGACGCAGAACATCCAGTCGGATGGTAAGGTCACCACCCTGCGCCCCGAACACCGGCCACAGACCATCCACTCCACCATCGCCGGGCGAATCGAAGACTGGTACGTGCAGGAAGGGCAACTGATCAAACGCGGTGACACCATCGTTCACCTCTCCGAAATCAAAGCCGAGTACTTCGATCCGAAACTCGTCTCACGCACCACCCAACAGGTACAGGCTAAAGAAGGCTCTATCGTTTCCTATGGGCAAAAAGTCATCGCACTCGACAATCAGATCGAAGCGCTTAATACGGAACTAGACTATAAAGAGCGGCAACTGCGTAATAAAATCCGGCAGACTCAATTCAAAATCACTTCCGACAGCATCGACCTCGAGCGCGCCAGGATAGACCTGGAAATCGCCGAGCGACAGTTCAACCGAACCGATGAGCTCTACAAACAGGGCATCAAATCACTGACGGAAGTGGAAGATAAAAGACTGAAAGTGCAGGAGACCCGCGCCAAACTCGTCAATGTGGAAAACAAATTCGAAACGAGCCGCAACGAACTTGAAAACAACCGCCTGGCGCTGACCAGTGTGCGCTACGAATACAACCAGAAGATCGCCAAAGCCGAATCAGATAAATTCAGTACGCTCTCAGCGCGCTACGACGCCGAAGCCAACGTCAGCAAACTGCAGATCGAAGCCGCCAACTACGAATGGCGAAGCCAGTATTATTTCATCACCGCCCCACAGGACTGCTACATCACCAAGGCGCTTAAACCGGGCCTCGGAGAAACGGTCAAAGAAGGCGACCCGGTCGTCAGCATCATGCCAGCCGACTTCCAGCTGGCTGTCGAGTTATACATCAAACCGATGGATCTCCCACTCATAAACCCGGGACGCGAAGTGCGCTTTATCTTCGACGGCTGGCCGGCCTTCATCTTCTCGGGCTGGCCCGGACAATCCTTCGGCACCTACCGCGGCAAAGTGGTAGCCATCGACAACACCATCAGCGAAAACGGCCAGTACCGTATCCTCGTCGCACCCGATGAGTCGGAAAAACCCTGGCCTAAAGAACTGCGAGCAGGCTCGGGCGCTCAGGGTATCGCCTTACTCAACAATGTGCCGCTGTGGTACGAGCTCTGGCGCCGCCTCAACGGCTTCCCGCCCGACTTCTACAACAGCTCCGATAACGTCAAAGAACCCAAGCTGAAGGCGCCAGTAAAGTCAGTCAAGCCCGGATAGGGCTGGATGGTTCCCCTGTGGAATTCGAAATGCGACTATTCCACAGGCCAGATCGCGTAGCGATCTGGACGGGCTGGAATGCGGTAGCAAGCAATAGCCGGCCAACTGCCGACTGGCTATGCTGTAAACTTTCTAACTTCTAAACTGCTTTTCGGTATGACCCGAATTTGTTTCTTTCTAATGCTCTGCCTCCCCATGCTGTCCACCGCACAACCGGCCGACTCGGCGCGGCTGCTGACGCTGCAGGAATACTTCGGCTGGGTGACGGAATACCACCCCGTGGCCAGCCGGGCCCGCCTGCTCGGTATACAGGCCGAAGCCGCCGAACGCATGGCCCGTGGCGGCTTCGACCCCAAGCTCTTCTCCGACTGGCAGCAGAAGTCATTCGACGGCAAGGAGTACTTCACCCTGGGCGAAAGCGGTATGAAAGTCCCCTCCTGGTTCGGCCTCGAATTCAAAGCCATGTTCCAGGTTACTGACGGCGTCTTTCTCAACCCCGAAAACAACCTGCCCGACGCCGGCCAGGCCATCCTCGGCGTCAAGGCCAGCCTGGGCCAGGGGCTGTTCATTGACGAACGGCGCGCCGCCCTGCGCAAAGCCGAGCTCCTGGGAAAACTCAATGAGGCCGAACAGCAGCAGGCCGTCAACGACCTGCTGCAGCACGCCGCCAAAGCCTACTGGAACTGGACGGTAGCCTACAACCAGTTGCGCGTCTTCCAACAGGCGCTCGACATCACCCAGCAGCGCTACGGGGGCATCGTGGAAAGCTTCCGCGTGGGCGACCTGCCTGCCGTCGACACCCTGGAGACCCTCATCCAGTTGCAGAGCCGGCAGTTTGACCTCAACGAAGCGCAGGTGCAATACCGCAACGCCACCCTCTACCTCTCCAATTTCCTCTGGTACGAAGGACGGGTGCCGCTCGAGGTCACCGATGAACTGCGCCCAGCCGGCGAAACCGAGTTCAATACCCAGGTGATACTGCCCCCGGTGCGTCAGTTCCAGGAACTGCTCGCGCTGCGCCATCCTGAACTACGGCAATATCAGGTCAAACTGGAACAGCTGGATGTAGACCGCCGCCTGGCCGCCGAAATGCTCAAACCCCGCCTCGACGTGGAGTATAACTTCCTGGCCGACGGCTTCAACTTCAGCGGCGCCGAAATCGAAAACGATAACGGCATCTCCCAGCTGCTGGCCCAAAACTATAAGTGGGGTATCCACTTCAGTTTCCCCATCCTGCTACGCAAGGAACGCGGTAAGCTGCAGCTTAATAAGATCAAAATCATGGATACCGACTTCAAGCTGCAGCAAAAACGGCTGGAGCTGACCAACAAGGTGCAGCAGTACTACAATGATGTGGTCAATACCCGGCAACAGGTCGGGCTGTACGAAAATATGGTCGATAACTACCAGCGACTGCTGGATGCAGAACTGCGCAAGTTCGAAATCGGGGAGAGCTCCATCTTCCTCATCAACAGCCGCGAACAGAAACTTATCGATGCGCAGCTCAAACTGGCTAAGCTGCGCGGCAACTTCTGGAAGTACTACGCCGGACTGCGTTGGGCTGCCGGGGTGCTGGGGGAATAGTGATCGCTGGATGCTGGATGCGGGCCTGACGACAGCAAAGCAGTTCTACGAAGGAGGCCGGCTAACCCGGAAAATTCACAAAGAATTTTCCGCCCGAAGGAAGGCGCCGAAAGATGAGTGTAACCTGACAGGCTGACCGGTCGAACAGCATAGCCTTTCGCCAAAAGACACTACCAAAATGCAAAGTCCCTTAGTTTGCAAAGTACTAAGGGACCTGGCGGCATTGCCGATCGACAGGCATCGCTCTGCAATACCCGCCTCTACTCCTCCGCCCGTATCCGGATGATCACCCGCTTTGAAGCCGGCGTTTTGCTGCCCTTCGCGTAGGAGTCGATAGGGACCAGCACGTTGGCTTCCGGAAAGTAGGTAGCCACGCAGCGGGGCGGAATATCGTAGGGGACGACCAGGAACTTCCGGGCCACGCGCACCTTTCCCCGGTGTTCGCCTACCAGGTCGACAACCTGCTTCTCCCGGAACCCTTCCCGCTCCATATCCTCGCGATTCATCAGCACGACGCGGCGTTCGTTGAAGACGCCGCGATACCGGTCATCGAGACCGTAAATCGTAGTGTTGAACTGGTCGTGGCTGCGGATGGTCATCATGACGTATTCTGCTTCGCCGAGCTGCTCTTCGGGAACAGCCGTAACGGAGAAATGCGCTTTGCCGCTGGGTGTATTAAACTGTCCTTCGCGGGCGCCGTTGGGCAGGTAGAAGCCGCCCGGTTCGCGGACGCGGCGGTTGTAGTCATCGAAGCCCGGAATCACCTGTTCGATAGCATCGCGGATGCGGTCGTAGTCGGCGACCATAGCGTCCCAGTCTACTTTGGAACCTTCGCCGAGCGTAGCTTTCGCCAAACCCACCACGATAGCTGGTTCACTGCGCAGCTGATCGGAGCAGGGCGTCAAAACGCCTTGTGAGGAGTGAACGATCCCCATCGAGTTTTCCACGCTGACAAATTGCTCGCCGCTCTGTTGTATATCCTGATCGGTACGGCCGAGGCAGGGTAGAATGAGTGCCTGTTTGCCGTGAACGAGGTGGCTACGGTTGAGCTTGGTGCTCACCTGTACCGTCAGGTCGCAGCGACGCAGGGCTTCGGCGGTGTATTCGGTGTCGGGGGTGGCCGAGAGGAAGTTGCCGCCCATGCCGAAGAATACGTTGGCTTTCCCTTCGTGCATGGCGTTGATGGCATCGATGGTGGCGTAACCGTGACGGCGGGGCGGCTCGAAACCGAAGACGGCTTTAAGGCGATCGAGCATTTCGGGTTTGGGCGATTCCCAGATGCCTACGGTGCGGTCGCCCTGCACGTTGCTGTGCCCGCGTACGGGGCAGGCGCCGGCGCCGGGTTTCCCCAGGGCGCCTTTAAGGAGCAAGAGGTTGACAATCTCGCGGATATTGTCCACGCCGTTTTCGTGTTGGGTCAGGCCCATGGCCCAGCAGATGATAATCTTCTTTTTATGGCGCAGCATTTCGGCCGCCTCCTTGATGCGCTCCCGCGGCACGCCGCTGGCTGCGGCCAGGGTAGCGAAGTCGTACTGTTTCAGGTCATTGATGAATGTTTCGTACCCTTCCGTCTTTTCAGTGATGAAGTCCCAGTCGAAGACGGTCTCCGTGCGTCGTTCTTCGTACCACAGCAGCAGCATGATGGCCTTGAGCAAGGGGACGTCACCGTTGACGCGCACCTGTAGGAACAGGTCGGTCAGGTCGGTCCCTTTGCCCAGCATTTTGAGAGGACGCTGGGGGTTTTTAAAATTGAGCAGACCGGCTTCCGGCAACGGGTTGATGGTGATGATGCGGCCGCCGTTTTCTTTACAGCGTTCCAGCGCCTGCAGCATGCGCGGATGATTGGTCCCCGGGTTTTGCCCCATGATGATGACCACCTCCGCCTCGTAAAAATCGGGCAGCGTGACCGTTCCCTTGCCGATGCCTATAGTTTCGGTAAGCCCCATCCCACTCGACTCGTGACACATATTGGAGCAGTCGGGCAGGTTATTGGTGCCGAATTCGCGCACGAAAAGCTGGTAGAGGAAGGCCGCTTCGTTACTGGTGCGCCCGGAGGTGTAAAAGATCGCTTCATCCGGCGAATCGAGCGCATTGAGTTGTGAACCGATCAGATCGAAAGCTTCCATCCAGGAAATAGACCGGTAGTGGGTTTCCCCCTCGCGTAAGACCACAGGCTCGGCCAGCCGCCCTTTTTTGCCGAGCTCAAAGTCTGACCAACTGCGCATTTTCGCAACGCTGTGCTGTGCAAAAAACTCGCGCGTCAGCCGCTTTTTCTGTGCCTCTTCGGAAATGGCCTTCATGCCGTTCTCGCAGTACTCCCCCAGGGAAGAGCGGTCGTCATCCGGATCCGGCCAGGCGCAGCCCGGGCAATCGATGCCGCCTTTTTGATTTAACCGGAACATAGTCTTGAAAGCATCCCCCGGCGCTACGTATTTGGCCGCATGCCGGAACGCAGTCAACACACCGGTGATACCTGCACTGCTGGTCATGGGCTCGCGCAATTTCAGCCCGGTAAATTCCTCAGGCGGCTGAGCACCGCTGTTTGCTTTTTCCTCTTTTGATTCGAGCAAGCCGTCTCTGTCTTCCTGACGCATAATCGATCCTTGTGATTTTAGCAGGCAGCTCCGGAGAGAAGAGTCGCCATCCTTAAATTTACAAATTATATACGTATGGATTAAAGTTTAGTTCGCTTGTTATTTTGAAGGAGGGCGGGGGAGCGGTGCTTAGCCGTTGGCAAAGCATGGCAGGGCTTAGCGGCTGCAGAAATTCTATGCCGGCGCTTTAAGTCACTTGGAATCCATTCCCTCAAAACTCGGCGTCGTCTATCCTATCGAGCCAGCTGCCGGCTTCGCCGACCACCTCTTGAAGCACTCCGGGGTCGAAGGGCGACTGTAAGCCCGACAGTTCCACCAGGTCGAGGAAGGGGCGGCTGCCACCCGCGCGGCAGAGGGTAAGATAGTCACTCCAGGCGGACTGATGATCTTCGGTATTGCGTTTCCAGAACTGCAGGGCGCAGGTTTGGGCCAGGACGTAATCGATATAATAGAAGGGACTGGAAAAAACGTGGGTCTGCTTATGCCAGTAGCCTCCGTCCTCCAGAAAAGCATTGCCGTCGTAATCGCGATGCGGCAGATAATCCCCTTCGATGCGGCGCCAGGCGGCGCGGCGTTCGGCCGGCGAGCAATCCGGATTTTCATAAACGAAGTGCTGAAACTCATCGATGGCGACGCCGTAAGGCATAAACAGCAAGGCGTTGGCCAGGTGAGCGAAGCGGTATTTTTCTGTATCCTCTTCGAAGAAGAGTCTCATCCAGGGCCAGGTAAAAAACTCCATGCTCATGGAATGAATTTCGCAGGCTTCCAGGGTCGGCCAGATGTATTCGTTGATCTGAAAGTCACGGCTGGCGTATACCTGGAAGGCATGGCCGGCTTCGTGAGTCAGCACATCGATATCACCGCTGGTGCCGTTGAAGTTAGAGAAGATGAAGGGCGACTTGTATTTACCGATATAGGTGCAATACCCACCTGTCGCCTTGCCCGGGCGGGTCTCCAGGTCCATGAGATGCTTGTTGCGCATGTAATTGAAGAAAGCTTTCGTCTCGGAAGAAAGCTCTTCGTACATCGTGCCGGCGTGAGTGATGATCCACTTCGGGTCTCCTTTTGGTTCCGGGTTGCCGGAAGGGAAGCGGTACTCTTCGTCGTAGTATTTTAGCTGTTCCAGCCCCAGCCGGCGCCGCTGCCGCTCATATAAAGCATTGGCTGCCGGTACGATGTGTTCTTTGACTTCCCGGCGAAAGCGCGCTACCTGCTCAGGACCGTAGTCGGAGCGACCCAGCCGGTCGTATCCCAGCTGTACGAAATTATCGTAGCCCAGCTTACGGGCGATGCGGTGACGAGTGTGGACCAGCTGCTCGTAGACGTGGTCTGTTTTTTCAATATGGGTGGCATAAAAATCCCATTTGGCCTCCGCCGCCTCGCGACGGGTCTGCCGATCGGGGTTGACTTCCAGTTTCTGAATGGAGGACAGGTTGTATTCCTCCCCCTGGAATTCGATACGGGCCGTGGCCTTCAGTTTGATGTATTCGCTGCTCAGCCGGTTCTCTTCCCGGAGATCCTCCAGTATTTCAGGAATAAAAGTTTTCAGGCTCAGCTCTGCCACGCGAAAGAATTGGGCGCCCCAGCTTTTTTCCAGTTCTTCCCGAAAGGGAGAATCCAGGACAACCTGATACAGCCGGGTGACCAGCGCCTGGAAGCTGGGCATCTGCTGATCAAAAAAATCGTTCTCCGCTTCGTAAAACTCATCCTGTGTATCCATGGTATGCCGGATGTGACAGAGGTTGTACATGGTGAGCAATTCGGTCCGCATGTCGTTCAGCTGGGAAAAAATCCGCTTTTGCGCGGCGGCGCTTCCAGCCTCTTCAAACTCTTGCAGCAGCGCCTCGAAGCGGTTGCTGAAAGTCTCCATGTCGGGACGCTCATAGGTAAAATCTTCAAATACGAGCTTTTCCTGGGGGGTATTTACAGTTTCATTGATTGACATATCGAAATGGTTTAAACGTTCTTCCTTCCGCCGAAGAGGATCCCTCATGGGCTCCGCTGCGGGCCAATGTAATAAAGTTTGAGTCACTTCATAACCCTTTTAGGCTTTTTTAATCAGGAGTTCGGCCTGCGTTCTGCCCCGCCACTTTTTTTACAAAATGACATTGCCGGAGGGAAATGCTCAAGGAGAAAACACAGTATTCAAAAAGAGGTTTTCTGTACGGGAATGCGATAGCTGTTGCCGCCATGATCACCCACCAGGAAATACAGCCCATCCGGTAAGCTTTCCAGGGAAAGCTTTATGCCCCGGCTTCCAGATGGCGGCGCAATCTGTTTCCATGTTCTTCCCAGCACATCGGTCAGCCGAAGCTGCAGGCCCTCTTGCGCCGGTTCCGGCCACACGATAGTGAGCATTCCTCCCGCCGGATTTGGAAATACCTTAACGGGCGCCCCGGAACCGGGCGGGGGCGAGGTTCCCGGCGGCAGATCGATATCCGGAAGGACCGGTGTTCCCGGAGGCGCAATTCCAACCTTTACCGCAGCGGAAACGGTACAGCCAGCAGCGTCAGTTACGGTCACTGTATAGTTGCCGGGTGTTATCCCGCGGGTCTGGCTGGTGGTTTCACCGCTCGACCATTCGTACTGCAAGGGGGCCTGTCCGCCCGATACCTCCACCTTTGCTCTTCCGTTAGTGACACCGGGGCTGCCCGCCGGATGAGCGGATAAATGGAGTTCAACCGAGAGGCAGCTGCTCAGACAGGATCTATCCAGGGAGAGCACACCAAAGGCATGCCCCAGGTAAAGTTCCGGGCGGCCGTCGCCGTCCGAAAGTTTAAAGGCTTCGTGCCGGCCCAGGGCAGTACCCAGCGGGGGCGTTTGCCAATGCCGCCCCTGCTGGTCAAAAAAGAACACTTGCGTATCGCTGGAAAACAGCCACTCCGCCCGGCCGTCGCCGTTGAGATCACCCGCCCGGAAATTGCCGGCCTGCTCCACCGCTACTGCCTGCGTGTGTATACGTGCTCCGGAAGTTCCCTCCAGGACCAGTATTGAGTCTGCACCGTCAAAACCGACGACTTCCCGGCGGCCATCCCCATTGTAATCCGTCACATCAATCGTCCGAAGCGGGAGTGCATCGTCCGGGCCACCCCAAAGCAAAGCGCTGGCGGCGCTGTCGAAGAGGTAAGGATATCGCCGGTGGATGATGATTTCCGGGGCAGTATCTTCGTCCACATTTTCGATAAATACGCGCGAAACAGGATGTACGGCCGTACCAAAGCTGCGTATCTGACTGAGTTCCGGACCTGACAACAACAGGTTTTCTTCGCCGGTACAAGCCACAATTTCCGGCTGCCCGTCGCCGTCGAGATCGCCGGTGGCCATCGCCTGAATGGCGCTGCGCCCGCTGCCGGGATACTGATTAATTCGTTCCAGGCGGAAATCGCTTCCGGAAAAAATCCACAGGCGTGGCCCTATCCCGCTTCCTCCGCCGACAACGATCTCCAGGCCGGCGTCCTGATCAACATCGGCGACGATGAGCGCCTGCAGGTCGGTATAGGGCGTAGGTATGGCCCCTGCCGGGCTATGCCAAAGCAGCGCCTTCGTTTCGGCATCATAAACGGAAAGCAGTACGCCCTCTTCCGAAGCCTGGGACGACAAGGCGACGATTTCCTCTCTTCCGTCGCCGTTGACATCCCGCAGCTCCACTGCGCGGCAGGGGCCAGCCGCTTCGCGACTTTGCCAGGCCGTGCTTCCGTCCATTTTCAGCACCCGAAGGAAGGAAGGCTGGTCAGCAGGACATCCCTCTGCGCTGATGACTTCCGGCTTGCCGTCACCGTCCGTATCATGAATGACCAGGTCATTGATGCGGCCGGCCCAAACGGAGGCCTGCCAGACAGGATCGCCCGTATAAGTGCTCAGGCCTTGTAAGTACCCGCTGTTAACCCGGTGACACAGGATCTCCGCACGCGCATCACCAGCGAGATCAAGGACCGCCAGCGCATCAATAGCTCCGTCCGTTTTATACCAGTCCTCTCTGATTTGTGTGCGGGCGTTGAACACCTCAATCCGCTCATCACCGGCCTCCACGATTTCCGCTACTCCGTCGCCGTCGATATCGCCCAGCGCCAGCATCCGGTCGGTAGTATAGGCACGATCCCACTCAATTTCATAAGAAACTGTTGAAAGTTCAATTACCCTCCCATTACTGGTGACGATTTCCCGGGGCGCATCCGCATCCACCTGCCCCAGGCGAAGCCATTGCGCCCCAAATGGCAATTCGCGGGTGATCTGTCCGCCGGCCACTTCCATCACATAGATGTGCTGCCGGGTGGAAAAGAGCCACTCGACCACGCCGTCATTGTCCACATCATCGAGCAGCAGGTCATTGATATAGCTGGACGGCAGATCAAACTGCGACAGACGGCCGTAGTCGCTTCCGCTAAATACTTCTATCCCTTCGCTGCCCGCCGTAATGATCTCCGGAAAACCATCTCCATCCACATCCCCCGCTGTCAGGTGGTAGATCACCTCTCCGGCGATGACCCCGTGTACGTACTCCTCCACGTAGCCCTCGGTAAAAGAATCAAACCGCAGGACCTTCCAGAGGTCTGTCGCCATTGAAACGATTTCCACCATTCCATCTCCATCGAGGTCGACGGCTTCCAGTCCGTTTTGGCCGTAACAGCGGGCGTAAGGCGCTGTCAGCCAATCGCGATGGCAAACCTCCTGGGCGTCGACTAAAAAACAGGTGAACGGAAACAACAGCGGTAAGAAGGATCGCAGGAAAGAGGCTTTTTGAAACCGGCTCATAGGATTATGTTTTTTTAGATATAACAAACATAAGTAAAGCAGCACAACTTTATGTATGCTGCAGAGAAAATTAACAACTTCCCCCGCCGACAAGCCTGACAAAGATTTGTCTTTCAGCAAAATACGCCCTCTGACAAATATCAACGGGGACTTTGATTGAAGTCATTTGAGTTTTCTTTGCCCGGGCTTAATTTGGTGTTTTAAAAGAAACCACCCCTCATGAAAAAGCTATTATTTTTCTTGCTCACGCTTTGCCTGCCCTTTGCCCTGACGGCACAGGAGGCTGAGACGCTCTTCGGTAAAGGTTCGAGAGTAGGCGGCTTTGGGGCGCCTATTTTTGAGCTAAGCGAAATCGACAATCAATCCGGCACCGCTTTCGGCGGCGGCGGCGCGGTCGTCGTCAATGATTTCTTCCTCGGCGGCTTCGGTGTCGGGTCCAATTTCGCCAACATTGATTTAACCGACGGGCGGTATAATATCAACTTCGGTTACGGGGGCCTGTGGCTGGGATATGCCCCTCTCGGCCACCGGGTAGTCCACCCCTATATCAGCACCCGCATCGCCTGGGGCGGCATCGCGCTTTCCAAAACCAGAGAGGAGGACTGGGATTTCGGCGACTGGGACAATGTCTTCGTCTTTGTTCCGGCAGCAGGCGTGGAATTCAACCTCTTTAGCTGGTTCCGGGTAGGAGCTACCCTCGGTTACCGCATGGTCAACGATGTCGACATGCAGGAATTCGGCCTGACAGATGACGACTTCAGCGGGCTTACCGGCAACTTCATCCTGCGCTTCGGCGGGTTTGGGTATTAGCGGATACCGCTATTTCACACCCAAATCCAGGTGACGGTCACAGCGTGCAGGGTATTTGGTCGAGGTCAGTAGTGCTGCGGATAGGTGGTGACATCGCATAAGAAAATACTTACTTAATTGGCTGCTCTTCCGGGAATCAGGTACCCGTATTCCCGGAAAATCTCCTTGGCCTTTTCCGAAAAGAGAAAATCGTAGAAGCGTCGTGCCGCGTCGGGATGGGTCTGCTGCCCGTGGCGGGTGATGATCACGCCTTGTTCGATAGACTGGTAGGCGCCGGCGGGCATTTCCACCCAGTGACCCTGATCCTTCATTTCGGAGGAGAGAACCACCGATTTGGCCGTCAGGCCGGCGTCGCAGGCGCGGGAGATGATGTACTGGTTGGTCTGAGCGATACTCTCGCCATAGATCAGCCGGGGCCGGATGTCCTCCAGCATGCCGAAGTACTCGAACAAGCGGATGGCCTGCTGCCCATAAGGAGCGTTCTTCGGATTGGCGATGGCGACTTTTTCGAACTGGGGGTCGAGCAGAAGACGGGGATCTTCCGGCAGCTCGTGATCTTTCAGCGTCCATAACACCAGAGCGCCAAGGGCGTAGACATGGGGTTCGGCTTCCGCCAAACCTTCTTCATACAGGGTTCGGGGATATTTCATATTGGCTGACAGCAGAAGATCGTAGGGTGCGCCCTGCTGGATTTGGGCGGTCAGTTTGCCCGAGGAACTGATCACCACATCCACCGCAATGCCTGTTTCCGATTCAAAAGCCGCTTTCAGCTCCTTCATGACAAACTGCACATTGGCAGCGGTGGCGATGAGGAGTGTTTCCTTGGCACTTGCTTTTTCCCCGGAGTCAGGAGACTGACAGGCGGCAAGAAAGGCTGCCAGACAAAGGAGGAAGGAAGGAATGATGAAAATTGAGCGCATAAAAAAGTAGTTTAAACCTGGTTGCGCCCGCCGCTAAGCTCATAAGCGTTTAGTGGCTTTGGCAACCGAAAGAAATTCAGGGGGCGGGATGAAGGCCAGGAAATATCTAAAGTGAAAATTATTATACCAGCTAAAGCTTGATTTTTTTTAACTTTATTTTGCATAATTAACCTTAAGCGATTAATTAATCGCCTTACCCAACATACTCCTGTAAATAGATATTGTATCCGGGGCTGATTCTAAATAGAAAAATGCTTCGAGGTAGTCTGCTCTTAAAGGATTCTCATCGTTTTCCCTGCTATAATAAGTGGTATTGCATATCGATTGCTATGGTCTTAGATCATCCTGATTTAATACAGATGATTTCTAGCAGAAAAAGGTTTCTGCTGTCTTCGTTGGTCCGCCGACGACAGAAATCCTATTAACTAATTCTAAAGTTCATTAAAGTTATGAAAAGAAGTCTTATTACCCCATGGATTTTAATCAATTTAATTTTTTTCTGGGGTGCAAAAAAGATGAAAATCAGTATTCCCCTAACCAGACATTTACTATTGAGAAAGCAAAAAGCTGGTATTATGAGAAGATTGCCTCTGTTGTGATAATCAATTTGGATCCGTTAGTTGCGATGAAGCATGGCCCGGTTTATTTTCTTTCGAACCAAGTCCGAATTTATTTAACAGGGAGTGCGTCTACGAAATTGGGATCTTTTACAATGGGAATTGTCAATGGGAGGTTTATCACAAAAGTTCCGGAAACTTTTGTCTGAATGTCGCCGAAGATAAAACCCAATCAAAAGCATACAGGAGAGAGAAAAATTTTACCACGAAGTCATTAAGCCCAAAATAAGGGCCGCTACTTCCAAAGAAGAATCGGATAGTATACAAAGATCTTACCCCAAGTACTTTAAACTTCCCGAGGATGAACCAAAAAAAGAAGGAGGCAACAAGAACTAGTGCCTAACAAAATTTGATCACTTCGTTTCGTTTTTCCGTGGCTGTCTTCCGTTTATCGGCTAATCCTTCGGAAGACAGCCACTTCCCCTTACAGAATAATCTCAAACAATTAGCGACGAGCAATCAATAACTGCAGGTTTTCCAGGAGTGCTTTTTGTCAGGGTTGTTGATTACCTGAATTTCCATTGGAGTACTTTTCACGCTCATTGACCCTATTCAACTACGGGAAGGCGACATCGGCTCAGAGGTATTTCAAGCTGTCAGCGTTTCGGAATTTCCCTGTTTCCTGGATTCACGACTTCATTATTTCCAGTCTCTTCTATCCCACAAATCCCGTCTTCCGGTGCGAATACATACGAAAACCGCTGCTGCACAAAGTGTATCCCGCATGAAAGCGACGGATACAGGAAGTCGACGACAGTGAGCGGCCGGAACCCGCCAACCCATAAAGCTACAGCAGTGGTAGAACGAATCGCGCTACCATTTGTTAAAAAATCAGCGTAAATTCGCTGGAAGCGAAAATCACTAACCAAATAACTACCATAAAAAGAATTGTATATGTATTTCGAATTGAATGAAGAACATCTGGCGGTGCAGGAAGCCGCCCGGGAGTTTGCTCAGAAAGAACTCAAACCCGGCGTCATCGAGCGCGACAAGAACATGACCTTTCCCAAAGAACAGGTAAAGCGCATGGCCGAGCTCGGTTTTCTTGGCATGATGGTCGATCCGGAATACGGCGGCGGCGGCATGGATACGATGTCCTACGTGCTGGCGATGGAGGAGTTCTCCAAAGTCGATAACTCCTGCTCGGTACTGATGTCGGTCAACAACTCCCTGGTCTGTTGGGGTATTGAGACCTACGGTACGGAGGAACAAAAAGCCAGATACCTGCCCAAACTCGCGACCGGAGAATGGATCGGTTCATTCTGCCTGTCCGAACCCGAAGCCGGCAGTGATGCTACCAGCCAGCGCACCACGGCCATCGATCAAGGTGACCACTATATCCTGAACGGAACCAAGAACTGGATTACCAACGGGGGTTCTTCCCAGGTTCATATTGTCATAGCCCAAACCCATCCTGAAAAAGAGCACAAGGGCATCAATGTTTTTATTGTAGAAACGGACTGGGACGGGGTCAACATAGGCGCCAAGGAAGACAAACTGGGCATCCGTTCTTCCGATACCCACACTATCATGTACAATGACGTCCGGGTTCCCAAGGAAAACCGCATTGGTGAAGACGGCTTTGGCTTCTCCTTCGCCATGAAGACCCTCGCGGGCGGCCGCATCGGTATTGCCGCGCAGGCCCTGGGTATTGCCGGCGGCGCCTACGAACTCTCGCTTGCCTACTCGAAGGAACGCGAGACCTTCGGCAAACCTATCAGCCGCCACCAGGCCATCGCCTTCAAACTAGCCGACATGGCGACCGAAATCGAAGCTGCCAAACTGATGGTCTATCGCTCCGCCTGGCTCAAAGACCAGGGCATGGACTACAATACGGCAAGCGCCATGGCTAAACTCTATGCCTCGGAAGTAGCCATGAAACAAACGGTGGAAGCCGTGCAAATCCACGGCGGCTATGGCTTCGTGAAGGAGTATCACGTAGAACGCCTGATGCGCGATGCGAAGATCACCCAGATTTACGAAGGCACCTCAGAGGTGCAACGCATCGTTATTTCAAGAAATATCCTCAAAGGACAACTCTACCTGCCGGTATTCGGCGGCTCTACCTTCGAAGGGGTTAATGGGTAATAAGCGGATGGGGTAATTGCGTTCCTGTCACCCAATTACCTCTCCCTTCAATCAACCAATCAGGAACTCTACTGTTTCTACAAAAAAAGACCACCAGCGGGGCTGGATATTTAGCGACGAGCGATTAATCCGTGTCGTGTTTAGATAGGCAAGTGATTTTTTCTTTAGCCAAGGCGAATCCCGCTTTTTGAATCATAATGCGGGATTCAACAGTCTGTACCGAACACGGAGTGTCGGAGCCGGATAAAGGAAAAAGCACTCCTAGAAAACCGGCAGTTATTGATTGCTCGTCGCTGGATCCGGATCCGCCCTGAATAGTATACATGAAAGGATCCTTTCAAATTGCGAGAATTTTCAATATTCCCTTATTGATCCACTGGACATTTGCGTTACTGATCCTGGGGGGTATATATTTCGGGTATAGCCAGAATTGGGGGATGTGGGAGTCCGTATGGGCGGTATTGCTTGTCGGCTCGCTGTTCGGATCCGTGGTGCTGCATGAATTCGGTCACGCGCTAACGGCCCGCCGCTACGGGGTGGACACGCGCGATATCATCCTCTCTCCCATCGGCGGAGTGGCCCGCCTGACGCGGCTGCCCGACAGTCCGCGCCAGGAATTCATGGTCGCTATCGCCGGCCCTATGGTCAATATCGTCATAGCTCTTTTGCTGACGCCCTATTTGTTTTCCAAAGCTGCCACCCGAAACCAGTTACTCACCTTCCTGGATCGCAACAGCAACGTCTTTTTCATTGATCTTTCCCCTTTCGATGATTTCCTCATAGGCCTCTTCCTGCTCAACGGTATCCTGGCTGTCTTCAACCTGCTTCCCGCCTTTCCGATGGACGGTGGACGCATCCTTCGCGCCTTGCTTTCCCTGCGGCTGGGCCGCATGCGCGCCACCCGGATCGCCGCTCTTATCGGCCAGGCGCTGGCCGTGCTTTTCGTAGTTTATGGCTTCTGGAGCTGGAGCCCGGTCACCGCTTTCATTGGCCTCTTTGTTTTTGTAACCGCTTCCAGCGAAAACCGCATGGTTAAGCTGGACAGCCTGCTGGAAAAACACCAGGTAAGCCGGATAGTACGAAAGTCTTTTACCCGGATCTACCACCCGGATCCCATGGAACTCCCTGTCGAGGCGCTCACCCACGGGCTGGAACGCAACTTCCTCGTCTTCGATGAATGGCATAACCTCAGCGGCGTTCTCGGAGAAGAACAACTCATGCGCGCTATCCGGGAGAAAAACTTCGGCGCCCCGGTGGCCAATTATATGACCCATCGCTACGAACCGATACTCGCCACCGATTCCCTCAAAGAAGCGCTGGCCAAATTACAGGGCGAAGATCACGCCGCCCTACCCGTTTATCAAAATGGTGTCATTATCGGAGTTGTCGACCTGCAGGGCATAAACAATTTCCTTCAACTGCAAAGAGAAAAAAGAAAATAAGGCCGCGATAGCGGCGCGCCCTGAAAATGAAAACGCCGAAGTAGTGAGCACTACTCCGGCGTAATTTTTTTAATCCAAAGGCTGCAATATCCAATGCTTTAGCCTATTCAATGCCCAGTTTTGCTTTAACCATCGACATAACATCGGTAGATTCCTGAGCGAACAAAACAGCGTTAAAAGCGCTTGAATCGAAAATCATGACGAATCCGTTCTCCTTTGCCACTTCCTGAACGGCAGCCTCGGCTCGTTCCACAATGGGAGCGAGAAGTTCCTGCCGTTTTTCCTGTACCATTTGGCGGATTTGTTGTTCGTAAGCCAGAATTTCCTGCTGCTTTGCCTGAAGCTTGGCCTGTTGTTCCTGCTGTTGCTTCGGAGGAAGAGATCCGCTTTGAACCTCGGTAACAAATTGACCGTATTCCTCCTGGAACTCCTCCGCCATCTGTTCTCCCTGCTGAACAAGTTGTTTTTGATATGCTTCCAGTTCCGCATCGGCAGCGTCGGTCTCCGGCATAGCTGAGATCAGGTTGCCGAAGTTGATATGTCCATACTTCTGCGCCTGAACAGCTGTCGCGCTAAGAACCAATGCGGCGACTAAAATAAATGCTTTTCTCATGTTGAATACTTTACTTCAAAAATTACGAGCAAAGGTAGCGTTACCCGGCAAACTATCCCAACTTTTAACGGAAGTTTAAATCCTCATCGCTTTACTGATACTGCTTTAAGGATTTATTAAAACAAAAACACGTAATTAATTGCATTTTAAACACAAAAAGTTTTATTTTGTGAAAAGAACAGCATTGCTTTCTGCTTGCAAAATTCGGGACGATGTATCACAAAGCCAAGGAGTTTTTATACGAGTGCCGGCAAAGGTACGAATTGACGAAGATCTTCGTGCAGCGCTATTGGAAAAGCGGTTTAGCGCTTTCAATTGCCGTGTTCATTATCATGCATAAGGATGTGGCCATAGATCTGAGCCTGGACGGTACCGCCCCCACTCAGGAAGTCCCGGAAGAAAACTCCGCTTCCTGGCTGAACTGGAAGGCCATGGAGCAATCGGTCAGCACCTTTTTCAACGAAGCATTTGCCGGCAAGGATACGGAGCTGCCCCAATACAAACCCGGTCAGTATACCAATCCGGTCAACACCTCCATGCTGGATCAGGAAGGCGGTAACGCTTCGAAGTTGACCAGCCTCGAAGGGGAAGAACACAATCTGGCCAACACCTTCTCCAATATGACCTTTTCCATGGGTGATTTTACCAATAGCGAGGAGGACCGGGCCCGGGCTGAAAAGATACGGAAGCAGCTCAAATACGTTAAGGCTTACGCCAAAATTGCTCAACGGGAAATGGAGGAATTTGGCATTCCTGCCAGCATTACCCTTGCCCAGGGACTGCTGGAAAGCAACGCCGGAGAAAGCGCCCTGGCCACTCGTAATAAAAATCACTTTGGTATCAAGTGCTTTTCAAAATCCTGCCGCAAAAACCATTGCAGCAATTTTACCGATGATCACCACAAAGATTTCTTCCGCATCTATAAAACTCCGGAGGAGAGCTACCGCGCCCACAGCCGCCTGTTAGGCGCCAAACGCTACCGCAAACTCTTCGACCTTGCGCAAACCGATTACCGCAACTGGGCGAAAGAACTGAAAAAAGCAGGTTACGCTACCGACCCCCACTACGCCGGAAAACTCATTAACCTGATTGAAGAACTGGACCTGTACAAATATGACTACTAATGCACTACAGTTCATCATCCAACCCCTCCAATTCCGGATCGGCGAAGGAATCGACGCTGACGTTATGCCGGACGAAGTGGCACCATTTACAACCCGGCTCACCGCAGCCTTCGGCAAAGCGGTATTCACGAATCCCGGCGTACGCTTCTACAACGAGGTTTCGGATAAGCTGCACATCTTCCGGCTGATAATACACCTTCTTTTCCACCAGATCCTCCCTTTTGTCGGGTTCTATGTAGGAAATGACCCCATTATCCACGCGTGGGGCGGCAGCGGAGGCATTTTCAAACAAGAGTTTATAAAAGATGAGCTGCCTCCAGTAAGCGCCGCCGTAGGGGTGCGCCTTGGTGGGCGGACGAACCCTGCTGCTTCGCGGAGCTCCGGTTTTATAATCCACAATGCGAACGGTATTGCCCTGTAGATAGTCGAGCCGGTCGATCACGCCCGTCAGGGGTACTCCATCCACTTCCGCATTGCGCACGGTGTGTTCCACCTTGACCTGCCTGGGCCATTCCGGCTTGTGATGACGGTAATAGGCAGAGAGAAAACGGCGGCCCGTTTCCAATCGGCGTTGGTATTCTTTGGGGGAGAATTGCGCACGACGGCTTTCCATCTCGTATTCAAACAGGCGAAGAAAGGTCTCCTCATCCGGAAACTCGTTTTGCTTATGCCGGAGCATGCGCTCGAAAAGTCGCTGCAAGGCATTGTGAACAGCAATACCGTAGCCGGCAGCTTCGCTTTCCTGAACAGGCACGCGAAGCAAGTGCTCGTAGTAAAAGCCGAGCGGGCACCTCAGATAGCTGTTCAGGCCGGAGATGCTGAGCGTAAATCCTTCCAGCAGTTGTTCGTATTCCAGTTGCGTATGCCCGGGTAACCGGGGGCGCGTATTTGCCTGCAGGTACAGAATTTGTACCTCGAGCAATGCTTCCTCGGGTACTTCCTGATGCTGTTCTTCCAGTTCCATGCCCTGACTGATCTCCTCGACGAAGATACTGCGTTGCAGTTCTTTGCCGGCAGCATCCGTGCGGCTGTAAGTGAGCAGGAGGCGTTCTTTGGCGCGGGTCATGGCTACGTAAAAGAGCCGGCGGCGCGCCTCCAGCGCATCTTCCTCGCCGGAGAAGGTCAGCGTATCGGGAAGTTTGAAACGGTAACTGCCCCGTCGGTTCCTCGGCTCCCAGTAATCCTTCACACAATCGAGAAGAAATACGGTCCGGAACTCGAGCCCCTTAGCGCTGTGTGCCGTCACCAGGTTGACCCCAGATTCGGCACGCACCTCCTTGTTCAACTCAATAGCCAGCCGGTTATCATCCATTCGCCGAAACTGCTCCAGCAGCTTTTTGAGACTAAGCCGGGGATGCCGTTCGCATTCCTGCTGAACGAAATCGAAAAAGGTTTTGACCACCTGAATGAACCAGTTGCGCTCTTCGTGATTCAGCAGGTACCGGAGCAAGCCACTGCGGTTGATCACCCGTTCGATGAGGCCCGGCAGGGGTAATTCATAGATTTGATGAAGCAATTCGTCAAGCAGGGCCGACAGTCGCAGGATGGCCCCGGGATCCCTTAGTTCCAGGCGCTGCAGCAGCACCTCGTCGCGCAGCAGGCTACGCCATTCGCGGCGCTCCTCCCGCCCCGCGGCGGACGCCATAAAGGCGCTCAACCTGGCCACATCGGCCGGGTCGATGTTCAGGAAGCGAAAATGAAGTATGCGAAACAGCAGATGAGCGCCGCTGTGAGGGCGTTGCACCTCCCGGTCCAGGTATTCCAGAAAATCCCTGAGGTTTTCGATCAGCGGTAAATGCAGGATATTCACCCGGCGGCGCGTATTATAAGGAATGCCACGCTTTTCCAGCAGCTTAATGATGTTGCGCGCCTGCCGATGCTGTGCGTAGATGATAGCTACCTCTTCCAGATCAGCGCCTGCCTCCCGGAGCCGCTCCAGCTGCAGAACGATGCCTGCCTCCTCCTGTAAGCGGTTGGGATAAACCAGCAATTCCGGTCGCAGCGGGCTTGCCGCGAAGATTTCGTGCCGGGCCTGAAGCTCTTTATCCACGCCCAGCTCGCGCAGACTATTGACGATCCTTTTTTCGTTGTGCCGGATCAGCGCCCCGGAAGTATCCAGGATAGTTTGGGAAGAACGATAATTCTCTTTAAGCAGGATCAGTTTCAGCTCCTCCCGGTAATCCTCGTAAAATTCCGTAAGGTTCCGGAGCCGGGCGCCCTGGAACTCAAAAATCGACTGGTCATCGTCCCCTACAATAAAAACATTGGGATTCTCCCAGAACCGGATCAGTTTTTGCAGCACCTCATTCTGAGCTCCGTTGGTGTCCTGATACTCGTCGACCAGAAAATACAAGTACCGCTCCTGGTAGCTGCGCAGCAAGGCTTCGTTCTCTTCAAAAGCGCGAAGGACCCAGAGAATCATATCGTCATAGTCGTAACGCCGCGCCTGCCGCATGGCCTGCACATAACGGGGATACAGAGCCGCAGCCGAACGCAGCAGCTCCATACGCCGCTGCTCTTCCTCGATACGCGCCTCTTTTGGATCGCCCTTGCGGAAACGGCCCGTCTTACGCTGATAAATAAAATCTTCGCGTGAGGGCAGGCCTTCCAGGTAAATATCGATACGGCGATGCACGTACTCCACGGTCCAGTCTTCCTTTTTCATCATCTTGAAAAGCTCGTAGAGGTGCTGCTCGTAAAAGTAGACATCGGAGCGGCCCCGCTTGAGCGGATGATCCGTGGGCAGTTCATCGATGAGGCGCCGGAAAATTTCGACCCGCTCCAACTCGCTGAGCGGTTCCAGGTCGTGCCGGCCGAAGTACTCCAGGTTGTCCTGGATTATGCTGTTGCAAAAGGAGTGAAACGTGTAAATAGGAACGCGATGGGCCTCCGGTCCAATGAATTCCAGCAGGCGCTCCCGCATGGCCCGTACGGCGGCGTCGGTAAAGGTCAGGCAGAGTATATTGTGGGGCTGGGTATCGGTCTCCAGCAGGATACGTCCTATACGCGCGGTGAGAATATGCGTCTTTCCGGTACCCGGCCCGGCAAGCACCAGCACCGGCCCGTCGATGTGTTCTACGGCCTGCCGCTGCCGGGTATTAAGCCCTTCCAGCGCCTGAATAAAGGATTCGTTGTACTGCTCGCGGCTGTTCTTGATATCCGGCATTGACGATTTACTTCGAGAAAGGCGAAGTTACGAAATATACTCGACGTAAATTGGTTTGAGAAAATTCTCAAACCATTTCGACGTCAGTATAAGTGATAGTTCGCTGAGGGTTTCAGGATCTACCCTCCGATCGTCGACATCGACTCCTGCACCGGCAGGCCGAAGCGGCGGTTCTGCTCCGCTTCCCAGCCGTCTTTGGCACGGTTGCTAAGGGCGTCGAGAAAGGCGTCGCTCAATTGTTGGTCAGTTGCCCCGGCGCGCATCAGGTCACGGATATTAAAGACGCCGTTGTCGTACAGGCAAGTGCGCAGCATACCCTGCGGAGTAATGCGGATGCGATTGCAGGTGCCGCAGAAAGTCCGGCTGTAAGCGGCGATAATACCGATGGAACCGGCGTAGCCCGGAATGCGGTAATTCATCGAAGTGGAGTGCGGCGGATCGGGGATTTTTTCCATTGACGGGAAATGTTCCTGCAGATGTTGCAATATTTTGCGGTGGTTCCAGTGCAATTTCTCGTAATGGCTGCCTTCTCCATTGAAGGGCATTTCCTCTATAAAGCGCACATTGACGGGGTGATTTCGCGTGAGTTCCGCCATAGGAATCAGGTCTTCCGTATTTTTTCCCTGCATAACGACGGCGTTAATCTTGGTTTTTATGTCGTGCTCAAGCAGGGCGTGGAAGGTTTGCATTACCTTGTCGAATTCGTCGCGGCGGGTAATCCGGTGGAAGCGCTCGCGGTCGATGGTATCCATACTGAGATTGATGCTATTGATACCTAAGGCTTTCAACTCGGGAACCAGGGCAGCGGTAAGCGTACCGTTGGTGGTGATATTAATTTTTTTAAGGCCTTCCAGCCGGCTGATGCTGCGGAGAAACTGCATCATATCCTTGCGCACGAAGGGTTCGCCACCGGTAATGCGTATTTTCTCTATGCCCATACCTACCAGCAGTTTCATCAGGCGCGTCATTTCCTCGTAAGTCAGCAATTCCTGCCGGGCAACGTACTTAATGCCTTCCTCCGGCATGCAGTAGAAGCAACGAAGGTTGCAGCGATCGGTAACTGCCAGTCGAACGTAATTGATTAGTCGGCCATGATTATCGTATAAGCTCATTCGTCGGATTTATGTACTTGAGCGTAAAACTTATTGGTCTTCGGCTGCTGTGGAATTTACTTTTTCGCAGCCGGTAACAGGGAGATCGAGCAAGCTAATCGCTGCTACAAGATTGAAAGATAATCAAAACTTTGTTCATATAAAACCCCTGGTCACGGGAAGTCTTTTCCCGGAAAACCAAGACGCTCTGCTTTGTAGACCGGTAGAGGTACCGAATTGTTTGCAGCAGGAGCAGGAGTAATCAGAAAAAGCTGAATTACACAGGGAACAAAGCCGTCATCGCTGCCAGCTCATATCGGCGCCTGCCGGTGCACGGTTTTTCACTTCCTCGGCCCATTTGGGGATGAACATGCGGTGATAGCGCAGCCGCGACAGGTAGTTGGGCCGGGTAGGATCACCGTTCCAGCAGTGCTCGGCACGATCTCCGTAATCTACCTCTCCGTCGTAATAAGGAGCGGTGGTTTCCTCGAGAAAGTCTTCCATATAGTAGACGGCATTGTTGAGATAGTAATTGTCCATATCACCGCAATAGATATGGATTTTGCCTTTGAGCTTGGGGCCTATATCCGCCCAGTCGCGTTTGAGTATATAGGCCAAATCGTAGTTTTCCTTCCAGAACCCGGCCACCTCGCGGTTTATTTCCCCGGTTTCCTTATTCCACAGGCGTTGTGGATAGCCGTCTTCTCCGACGGGAGAATAGACCGCCTCCCAGATGTCCCATTGCTGGCCCGACCTTCCTTTGGTGCCCAGGGTCAGTTCGCGGAGGTTCATATCACGCAGGGTAGCGGATATTTGCCCCAGCGAGTCGCGGTGGCCGGGGCGTTCCAGGGTTTTGAAGGAGCTACCGTAATAATAAGCGTTATCGTCCTCGTAGATGTTGACAAGGCAGTAGGCGCGAAAGTCGATGGGATCGGGGCAGGCGGCGTAGCAGCCATTGTATTCGTCCGGATATTTGACCTGCACGGCCAGCGCTTCCCAGCCTCCCGTAGAGCCGCCGTAGGTGAAGCGCGCCCAGCCCTCGCCTATCCCCCGAAACTGCTCCTCAATATAGGGAATGAGTTCGTAGGTGATGGCGTCGCCATAGGGCCCCAGGTTTTCGGAGTTAACGGCGTAGCTGTCATCGTAGAAGGGATTGGCATGTTGTATTTTAATGGCGATCACGCGCGGGAAGTCGGGGCCGGTCCAGGTTTTATACAGATCGTATGCCTGCTCCTGCACGATGTGGTTGTAGCAGTCTACCCCAAATCGCTCGCTGTATTCACAGGGTTCGTCGTAGTTAGGCGGTTCGGTACGCCAGCCGCCGAAATCGTAGGGGAAGTGGCCGTGCATGATGGCCAGCGGATACTTTTGATTGGGGTTTTCCTCCCAGCCTTCCGGCAGTAGCACATGGGCGCCCAGGTACATATCGCGCCCCCAGAATTCACTGAGCATTTCGGAACGGATGCGTACGTGCTTGATGTACTCAGTATCTTCGGGCGGTTCGATAGGTGGAATCTCCCGGTCGAGTTCAATGGCGATGATATGTTCGCTCTCCGGATCGAAGGAAATCTTTTGCGGCGTGCTGTACAGGTTGCCCGGTTTGCGGTTCCACTGTTGCCCTTCACCTTTATCCGGCGGCATTTTGACGGTGTGGCCGTCGCCGCGTTCGAAGGTTTCGTAGCGATTGAGGAGGGCCTGCACATAGTACTCTCCGGCCGGCACGTCAGCCAGGCTGCGGATGGGGTAGCCAAAGGCCCCGGTTCCTACAATGGCGTCCCGGCCGGACTCCCAGCTTTCCACATCAGTACCGAAGACGAGCTGCGTGCTCAATCCATCGGAGATCTGGAAACGGGGTTCGGAAGTGGAATCGGTGGAGAGCAGGAGCAGAAGCCGGCCGTCGAGGGTGGTGTCCGCATCGAAAGTAATGTGAAAGTACTCTTGTTCGCCTATTGCGGCTCTCTGGGTGCCGGGCGATTCACAACTAAAAAAGGAGAAAACCAGGAGAATAAGGGGAGAATAGTTTTTCATCAGCATCAGTGAATGGTATTTGCCCCCTAATATAGGAAATGAGGAAGCAAAAAGTGCTCCGCCCAGCTATTCTTTTCCTTCGATCTGCACAGCGGCAATCATCCAGTTAGGCCGGTGCATCTCCTTATGCTCCCAAATTTTATCGTCCATCAGCTGCATCAGGGTTTGCACTCCGTTTTGAAAACCGCGCTGGTCCTTCGCTTCAATGAGGATTTGTTCCGGGTCGCAGGAAAGCCGGAAAGCGCCTTGCTGCAGGGAGGTATTTCTCCCAAAGCGCAGCGTATTGGCAGCCTCTCCTTCTCTGGTTCTCAGTTTATAGCCTCCCGTTTGTTGCAATTGCTTCTGCAGCACCGCCACTGCTTCCGGCGCCAGCGCTGCTCCTGCGAATTTTGTTTGCTCAGAAATCAAAAAGTAGCCCTCCTGAAGCGACCATGTCAGATCCTCCCCCAATCTTTCTCTGGTCCGCTTCCGGGCTTGCAGGTAAGCCTCTTTCACATCCCCCAGGGCTTCCATTTTGAAGCGATCAAGTGTTGCAGGGTGGTGGGCACTGTCCATAAGGGTTTTTATTCGCCGGACCATTTCCGGATGGGCGGCGGCCAGGTTGTGCTGTTCCAGCGTATCGGAGGCCAAATGGTACAAGGCAATATCAGTATTACCCTGCAGGATATTCTTCCGGACGCCTTTCCAGGGCCCCAGGCGCAGGGCTTGTTGGCCGGTATAGGAAGGAAACTCCCAGTATAAATATTCATGCGTTACCTGTTGTTCCTTTCCCAGCAGGGTAGGCAGAAAGCTGATCCCATCGGTATACGAGGAGGGCTCTACTCCGGCCACTTCACCGAGGGTTGGCAGGATGTCGTAAAAAGCCGAAAGGTGTTCAGTCTCGGTTCCGGCCTGGACGCGGCCGGGCCAGCTGGCGATCATGGGAACACGTATGCCGCCTTCGTGAACAAAACCTTTGGTATAGCCGTATTCCTCCGAAAAATCGCCGGCGCTGTTGAAAAAAGCAGCATCGACCCCGCCGAGATAGGAAGGGCCGTTGTCACTGGAGAAAATGATCAGCGTATTTTCGTACAATCCTAGTTTCTTTAACTTGGCTACCAGTTCTCCCACCTGCTGATCCAGGTAGGAAATCATAGCAGCGTACGTGGCCCGGGGTGTCCGGTTTGGGAAATAACTGCTGCCGGTGTAGGGCGTTTCCGGTCCCAGTTTTTGCTGATAGTATTCCACCCACTCCCTGGGTGCCTGCAAAGGCAAGTGCGGAATAGGCGAGGCGTAGTAAAGAAAGAAAGGCTGTTCGCGATTTTCCTGGATAAACTGCAGCGCTTCGCGATGCATGAGGTCGGGAGAATAGTCATTCAGCTGAAAATCCTGGTAGCTGACCGGATCGTTGGGATCAGCGTCCCCGGCCAGGTTGGCATGCAGCGGAACAAATTTATTGTCGAGTAAAACGCGTTCTTCGTTTTTCCACAGGTGCATGGGAAAAAAGGTATGAGCCTGCCTTTGACAATTATAACCGAAGAAGAAATCAAAGCCCTGTTTGTTAGGTACGCCCGCTGTATTCGGTGCTCCGAGCCCCCATTTTCCTACCATACCGGTTTTGTAGCCCGCCTCTTGCAACAGCTCGGCAATAGTGACCACGCTATCCGGCAGAGGACGCTGCCCTTCGAGGGATGGATCGTCAAACATAGCCTGGTAATCCCACACCTTTCCACGCTCCCCCCATTCGTCATTACCACGCACATAAGCATGACCGGCGTGCTGCCCCGTAAGGAGCACACAACGGGCCGGTGCACAAACCGGCGCGCCGCTGTAGTGCTGGGTGAAACGCATACCGCCCAGGGCCAGGGCATCAATATTCGGGGTTTCGATGACTTCCTGACCGTAAGCCCCCAGCTCTCCGTAACCGAGATCATCGGCCAGGATATAAATGATATTTGGTTTTTGTTCTACAGAAGTATTCTCCGAAGCAGCTCCGCAGGCACTGAGCAGGAGCAGCATAGAGAAAAGAAGATAGAGGAATAGATGCATATTTGACAATATCAGAAATGATGAAAAGTTGGCGGGTCAGTAAGCGAACCGTAGAAAATCCGCCCGCTAAATTAACCAGGACGACCCGCCAAAATTAAATCCCGGTTAATTCATTTCCATAAATCCGATCTTATCTCTCTTTACACAACTCTTAGCAGGTTTTCTTTGAAAAAATAATATTGAGGAAGCTTACCAAATATACCGACCCAATTGGTTTGAGAAGTTTCTCAAACCAATTTACGTCGAGTATAAATACCTTTGGCAAGCTTGCTCTCAACGAAGTATCAGAACCGGAGGCCTGCTTACTCCGGCCAGCCCGGGTTTTGCTCCAGCTTGGGGTTAAGAACAATCTGGTCGGAAGGGATAGGCTCCAGGTAATAGTACTCCGGCACTCCGGGGGGAGGCCCCCAGGGGGAGATATAACCTTCCGCAGCACCGCCCTGAATAGGGAGAGCGTCACCGTAATCTGCATTTTTTACCCAACGGCCCAGTTTTTCCTGCCCCCCGTATTCAACCAGTTTTTTCCAGCGCTTAATATCGAAGACGCGGCCGAGCCCTTCGCCGAGGAATTCAATGCCGCGCTCGCGACGAATTTCCCAAAGGACAGGATCTACATCGGAGTCGCGGGTAGGATCTTCGGGTATATTGTTCAGTTCTAGTGGCGCCACATTACCTCTGGCACGCAGCTTGTTGATCGTCATATCGGCTGTTTGCTGGGTAAACTGTCCCAGCTCGAACATGACCTCGGCGTAATTCAGCATCACCTCCCCCATGCGAAAGAGGGGCTTATCGTGGATGTCGCGGTTTTGCAGCCGGCTTATTTTATTGGAAAACTTATAGAAAGCGTAGCCGGTGTAGGTTACGTTATAGCCGTGCCCTTCGTTGAATTGCCTGAAATGAGGAGAAGTTCGCACGATCAGCCCGCGCCAGTTCATTGTCGGCAGGGTTTTGTGTTCGTCATCCGACAGGGTGGCCATCAGGTCGATATATTCCCTGTTCCTGGGGTCAGGATCGAACTTCCAGGTCTCCTGGTTTTTACCGTCCGTATCTACGCGGAAGGGGGGAGGCGTATTGAAATACAGGCGATGATCGCGGTTGCGAAACTCGTCGTAGGGATCCTTTTCACCGTCAAAGAGCGGACTGCTGTGAATGGTTTGACCGTCAGTGCACAAGTACTGGTCTACCGCCTTTTTGGTCAGATCATCATGTCCGATAGAGCTGCGGTTGAAGTGGGACCATCGTCCGTTGAGCACGCCGAACTCGTAAGCTTTGTACAGTAGGATACCGTCCATGCCGGCAAGCGATGCGCTGTTGAATACTTCGTCGTAATGGGGATGCAGGTTGGGGTGATCGGCAATGAGGCGGGCGCTGGCGTCGGCGCTGGCCTGCAGATAGGCTTGTTCGCCGCCCAGGCCGTGATATTTACGCCAGGTGCCCTCGTAGAGACCGAAGCGGGAGATCAGGGCAGTGACTACATCAGTGTTTATGGTATTGGGACCATTGCCGTCCGGTTTAATATTGGCCTCGGCCCACAGCAAATCATCCAGGACGTTTTTCGCCACCTCATCGCGGGGCGTCCTGGGGCCGTAGAGTACCTCTTCATCCGTCTCGGCCAGCACCTGATCTACCCAGGGAACAGCTCCGTAATTGGCGATGAGTTCCACGTACTCGTAGGCCCGGAAAAACAAGCCGACGGCCCGCCAGTGCTTTTTATCCGTCTCGCTCATATCGCTGCCGTCGATATTGTCGAGCATCAGGTTCGCTTGTCGAATATTGGCAAAAGCATTCGACCAGGTGGAAGAGGAAGAAGGCACTATTTTCAACTGCCAAAGCAGGGGGTCACCCTGGGCTCCGCTGTTATTGACCATCAGGTCGCTGCCCAGTTCACGGTTCAGCGGCGTAAAATTCACGTAGCCGGGAAAGGTATTGTAAAGGCTCCAGGCATAGGTTTCAAAATTTGCAGCATTGGTGAAAGTGGTCTGAACGGTCAATTGATCTTTGGGCAGCTTTTCCAGAAAGTCGTCCTCACAGGCCGACAGCAGGAAGAGTAGCCCTCCTAAAAGGAATTTTATATTTTTCATGGTTTGGATTTTATTGATTACACATTAAAACCGGCGCTGTTCTTTAAAAAGTCAGGTTGACGCCAGTAGAGAAACTACGCAGATAAGGATAGGTGGCTCCGTTGACTTTGTTCTGCAGTTCGGTGTTGATACCATCGGGGAAATCGTTGAAGTCCAGCAGGTTTTCAGCGGCAACGTAGATGCGCAGGCGTTCTACGCCGATGCGGTTCATCAGGGAAGCCGGCAGGGTATAACCCAGGGTGAGGTTCCTCAGCCTCATATAGGCGCCGTTGAGCAGATACTTGGTTTGTGTCTGTCGGTTCACCCCGTAGTTGACCCCGCCGAGCGGGTAGTTACGCGGGAAGTAAGCGTCCTGATTGTCCGCTGTCCAGTAATCCAGCTGTGAGACATAAACGACCTGGAATTCGTTGGTATAGGGAAAGCGAACGCTGTTGTTCTGGTACACATCTCTTTTGCCTACTCCATTGAACAGGAACTGCAGGTCGAAGCCCTTGTAGGAGAAATTGCCGAAAATACCGAACTGGTAGCGGCGGTTGCTATTTCCAATGATGGTTCGATCACCGGGGTTATCCAAGGTATTGTTGCCGTCGTTGATAATACCGTCGCCGTTGCGGTCGACAAACTTGGTGTCGCCGGGATTCGGCATTCTTCCTTCAACGCGGGGAGTTCCTTCTTTGAGGGTTCCGTTCAGGAGGTTTTCATCCAGGGTGCCCGCCACAAAATCGTCTTCCGTGTAGTAGCCATCAGTGACATACCCCCAAATTTCACCTAATTCCTGGCCTACATAGAACTGGCTCAACAAGCCTGCCGGATTGTCAAACCTGGTGATGAAGGCCCGGTTATCGGTCAGGGACACCCCGACCCGGTAGGAGAAGTCCTTGATCCGGTCGTTCCAGTTGAGGCCCAGTTCCCAGCCTTTCGTTTCCAGGTCGGCAGCGTTCTGGGTTGGGGCGGAGGCGCCGAGAACGGCCGGCAGTTCGGCGCCGGGTATCAGCATGCCGATGGTTTCCCGCTTGAAAATATCGAAGGAGCCGGTCAGGCGTCCGTTGAAGAAGACGGCGTCCAGCCCGAAATTGAGAGTCCTCACTCTTTCCCAGGTGAAGGAGGTACTCACCAGGCTGGGGAGCCCCAGCGTGATATAACGCACGCTGGCCGATTCGTTGAGCCAGTTGGCTTCCTGAATAGGCATGCCCGGCACGGCCGGGTACAGGGAAGGGGTATTCTGATTACCGACTTCCCCCCAGGAACCTCTCAGTTTCAGGTCATACAAGAAACCGATATTTTCCATGAATGCTTCTCTGCCAATATGCCAGCCGGCGGAAACCGAAGGGAAGAAACCGTAGCGATCATTTTCCGGGAAGCGCGAAGAACCATCGTAGCGTCCGTTCACTTCCAGGAAGTATTTTTCTTTGTAGTTATAGTTGAGCCGCCCGAAAAAACCCCGTACGGCCCATTCTCCAAAATTATCATCACTGGTCACCAGGCCGGTAGCTCCGGAAACGGAAGGCAGGTCCGTGTTGATCAGATTGGTTTTGCGCACCCAGAAATCTTCAAAGTCATTGTTCTCCTGGTTGAAACCGCCCAGCAGGGAGAAGTTGTGATCCGCCAGGCTGAGATCATAATTTGCGTAAAGATTGAGGGCGTGATACACCGTTTTGCTGTTGTAGCGGCGATAGAAGGTATTAACGGGATCGACAGCGTTGAGGGTGAAGCGTTCCGGATTAACAGTAAGGACCTGGTTGTCGCTGTCGACGCGGTCAAAGTCGCGCTTCTCAAAAGTGTACTCGCCCGTGATGTCCAACCCTTTGGCGAGATTGAAAGTCAGCTTTTCAAACAGGCGGATGTTATCTTGCAGAAGCCTGGGCGCCTCTTTAAGCCTTTCTATATTAGCCGGCGAAGCGTAAGGAACTTCTGTTCCGTCTTCAAAAACGAAGTTGCCTTCCGCGGGCGTGTAAGTATTAAAGCTGATGGCATTGCTGTAACTGCCCAGGGGGTTGCGCTCTATGCTGTTGCGGTACAGCACGTTGGTCGTAGAGGTCAGCCTGGAAGTCAGGTCGGCCGTCAGCGAGGCGTTCAGGTTATATTTGCGATAACTGTCATTGCGGGTGACAATGGTGCCATCCTGATCGCTGAAACCGGCCGAAACGCGATAGGCCGTGCGCGCGCCGCCACCGGTAAAGTTCAGGTTATGCAGCTGCGCCCCTCCCCTATCGCCGAGCCAGGCGCCGATCAGGTCAGTGTCTTCCAGCGGATAGCGCAACCCGTCCTGTTCGGCGAACCCCTCCGGAAAGGCCCCTGGATTATTGCGGTATTCCTCAACAAAATCTACCCAGGTGGAGATATCCTGCCCGGTCCAGAATGCGTCCAGCCCCCAGTCATTGAGGGCATTGACGAAATCATAAGTGGAAGCTTTTTCGGGAATATCTTCCGGCGTGCTGATGCTGAAGGTATTGGAATAATCGAAGCGGATAGGCTGATCTTTGCCGCCTTTCTTGGTGGTGATCAGCACGACGCCGAAAGCTGCCCGGGCGCCGTAGATAGAAGTGGCAGCGGCGTCTTTCAGTACGGTAATCGATTCCACATCCTGGGGGTTGACATCTTCAATCGATACCGGCACATTATCCATCAGGATGAGCGGCTCGCCACCATTAATGGAGGTAGCCCCCCGGATATTAATGCCTAGGCCTGAAGAACCCGGCTGACCGGTATTCGAGGTGATTTCCAGTCCGGGAACAGTTCCCTGAACTGCATCCAGCGCATTGGTTACCGGCCGGTTGCCCAGAACGTCTTCCATATCCACGGAGGCAGCAGCGCCGGTAACATTGGCTTTTTTCTTGCTGCCGAAACCGACGACGACAACTTCATCCAACTGATTGGCGTCAAAAGATAGCTGAACATTCAGTATCGACTGATTGCCTACCGGAATTTCCTGCGTTACGTAACCCGTATAGGAAAACAGTAAAACGGTGTTTTCGCCGGGAACCGTCAGCGAATAGTTGCCGTCCAGGTCGGTAATGGTACCGTTGGAAGTGCCTTTTTCTATAATGTTTACTCCAATGAGCGGTTCTCCGTCTGATGCCGAGGTCACTGTTCCTTCTACAGTTTGCTGAGCCGAAATGCCGGCTAGCAGCACGAGCTGTAAAATCCCCAGCAAAAGGTAATGACCTGCTGCTTGCAAGTAATGCTTCTTCATAATAAAAAGGTTTAGGTTATTAGGTGGAAACATAGCAATGAACACTATGTAATGCCAGCCCAGTAAAGGTGAGCATTACCTGATGGAGCGACCAGGTAGGAATCAGTCAAAACTTCATGACGAATTCGTCAAAGCTCCGTTAGTGAACGATTCTGCGTAATCTCTGTCAGCTGTTCATCCGGAACTTGACGTAATCGGTAGGACTCATGGAAAACTGCTTTTTGAAGCACTTGCCGAAATAATTCACATCCGAAAAACCGACTTTGTAAGCTACTTCGGAAACCCTCAGGTTAGAATCGATAAGCAGTTGGGCAGCCTGTTTCAGCCGGATGGAACGGATGAAGGTATTGATCGACTTGCCGGTGTAACTTTTTACCCGGCGATACAAGGTGGAATGACTGAGCGCCATAGCTTCGGCCAGGCTTTCGGCGCTCAGATCTCCTGCTTCCATATTTTCTTCGATCAGGTCAATTAGTTTTTCCAGAAAAATCACTTCTTCGGAAGGCAGCTCTATCTTTTTCGGCCCCAGGGTTATGCGTTGAGCATAGTACTCCCGGAGAACCGCCCTGCTTTTCAATAAGTTGCTTACGGAAGCCTTCAGGACCTGCCCGTTGAAGGGCTTAGTGATATAGGCATCTGCTCCCGAACTAAGGCCGTCAACATGATAAACCTGGGAGGTTCTGGCAGTCAACAGGATGAAGGGTATATGAACCAGACGGGCATCCTCCCTTACTCTTTCACAAAAAGTGATGCCGTCCATTTTATCCATCATGATGTCACTGATGATAATATCCGGCAGTTCCTCCTTCAGCACTTCCAGCCCCTGTAGTCCATTGGCCGCCTCCCGGATGATGAACTGCGAGGCAAAAATAGACCGGATGAATGTGCGGACCTCCGGATTGTCTTCTACAATCAGCATCATTTGGCCGGGTAGGGCTTCTCCGGCAAGGTACTCTTCTTGCCAGACCGTTTCGACCAGAGGCTCATACTGCTTCACATCCTCCCCCTTTTCCTCGATCGTATTTGGAGAACATGCATCCGGCTCCTCATTTGTCAGGGGCAAAAATACCCGGAAGGTACTCCCCTTGCCCAGCTGAGAGCTAACCTCTATTCTGCCCTCATGCAGCTCAACTATACTTTTCACCATAGCCAGACCAATGCCAGTACCGATGAGCTGAGAAGATTCAGCCCTGGCAATCTGGTAAAACCGGTCGAAGATTTTATTGATCTCCTCTGGAGGGATACCTTCGCCCGTATCCGATACTTCTAACAGACAGTAATCCTCCAGCCTGAGCACCCGAAGCCTGACCTCATCTCTCCCCTTGCTGTATTTGAAAGCATTGGACAAAAGATTGCACAGCACGATTTCCAGTTTTTCCCGGTCAAAAGGCAGGCGGAGCGGCTCCTGCCTCGCTTCGAAGATATATCGCACATTCTTTTCGCGGGCCAGCTGCTGAAAAGAAAGGTATATTTCTTTGGCAAAGGAACGTATATCCCCCTGCTGGCTCTGCAATTGGAAATAGTCAGTTTCTGCTTTCCGGAAATCGAGCAGGCTGTTGACCAGGTGATGCAGTTTCTCCGCATTCTGATGTATGAGGTGCAAATAATGCTGCCGGACTCCGGAAGTGAAGAGCCCTTCATTCCCAATTAATTCCTCTACCGGGCCTTTTATGAGCGTGAGCGGCGTCCTCAATTCATGGGTGATATTGTTGAAGAAGTGCATTTTCATTTCGGCCATCTCATGCTCCCTTTCTTTCTCAATCCGGGCAAGTTGAAGCTGGTGGCGTAAGTTATTCCGGATGATGACGACACGGCGGAAAAGCCATAGCAGGAACAGTAAAAACAATGCATATCCTGCGTATGCGGTCTTAGTTTTATACCAGTAAGGAAGCACCTTAATTTTCAACTCGCGCATCTTTGAGTTCCAGACTCCATCTCCGTTTCCGGCCATAACCTGTAAGGTATAATTACCAGGAGCCAGGTTGGAATAATGAATTGAAGCATGGTGATTATCTACATCAATCCACTCCTCTTGTAGGTTGAGCAACCTGTACCGAAGACGGTTCTTGGAAGGCGCCGCCGTGTGGATGACCTGAATATTCAGGGCGAGGTCGTTTTCTTTCTCTTTGATGCTGAGCTCATTCAGATCCTGAACAGCTTCCAGCAACAGCACCCGGCCATTGGCCACCTGGTCCACGCGCAAAACCCGGTTATTTATTTTCAGCCCATCCAGCATCAGGTTTGGCAAACTCTCTTCCCGGGCAATATCCCTGGGATTGAAAAAATTCAGGCCGTTAGCACCACCGAAATAAAGGCGTCCGGCCGGATCTTTAAAATCTGCACCAACGATAAAAAGGTTGCCCTGCAGACCGTCGCGCTTGTCAAAATTCGTGAACACCTCCTTCTCCGGATCGAAAAGGGAAAGCCCGTTAGTACCACTAATCCAAAGGTTGCCGGAGTGGTCGGACTGCATCGAATGAATAGTATTGCCCGGCAAACCGTCCTGCTTATAAAAATGCCGGTACTGCACACTGTCTTCATTGATAAAAGAGATCTTGTTAAGGCCTCCTCCGATGGTGCCCACCCAAAGCGTGGATTCGTCCGTTCTGACGATGGGGTTCACATGATTGATACTGAGGCTATTGGCATGCCCCGGCAGGTTTTTAAAAAAATGTTGATCAAATGAATCCGGAGCAGGCATCCTGACCCGGATTAAACCGTTTTCCCAGGTTCCTATCCACATGGTGCTTTCAAAGGGGTCCGGATACAAATTAGACAAGGTCCCTACCGGCAGCCCGGGGATTTTCCGGAATTCAAAGAAAACTTCGTTTCCTCGCTCGTCATCGACCAATATATAAGCGCCGTCGTATGACGTGCCTACCCACAACCTGCCGTATTCGTCCAGTTCCAAATCCCTGATATTGATGCGGGAAAAATTCGTTAGGGGTGATCTGTCGCGGTGAACAGGATGGAAAATGAGCCTGGCAGGATCATCGGAATTAAAAACCAGGTATAAGCCTCCCAGGGAAGTGCCGATCCACACCCGCCCCCTCCGGTCTTTTACGATGGCGGAAATTCCCCCATTATCTTTTGGGGCTTTCCCCGGGAATAAAACCGGGTAATTGTAATAAGTATTATCAAGTGTATCGATCACCGAAAGACCGTTCCTGGTGCCTACCCAGAGATAGCGATCCCGGTAAACAGCTCCTACAATATTATCGATCAATGTAGCTTTCTTTCCCTTTTGTTTACTCACCTGGAAAAAAGGCTTTTGATTGACGTGTGACCAAAAAATACCGTTTTGGCTTCCTGCCCACAAAACATTGTATTTGTCGACCATTAAAACCGAGAGGTGGTCGTTGGTCAGCCCGTTTTCCCCTTTGAAATTTCCAGGATAGGGAAGAACATGCATCCGGCCAGCTTCCGCTCTCAATTGCAGTAAGCCGAAACCGTATACCGCCACCCATACCTGCCCTTGTTCATCGGCACAAATCGAGGTTACGGATCCTGCATCATCAGGAATATCCTGTCCCAGGTCATAGAAGGGCTCAATCTTCGGAGAAGCGTTACTGAGTGATGCCCGGAAAATCCGGTTATTTTTAGCAAACCAAAGGTTATTCTGGTCATCCAAATCGAGCATTCTCAGCTTCTTAAACCTTGTAAAACGGCGAATGGTCCGGGGGGACTCACCATGGATATCAAAGAGGAAAACACCGGAACCTGCCGTGGCCACCCACAACCTGTTTTGTCCGTCGACAACTATCCGTTCGAGGGTGGCGCCGTCGGGCAGTTCCAACAGCTCAGGCGCCAGCCTGATAGAGCGGCTATACGCCTGTACAGTATCCAGCCGGTAAACCGATTGGTTGCCGGCCAGGATCCACAGCCCGCCGCCGGCATCCGCAGCCATGTCGCGTACCGAAAAACCAGCTTGAATAGTGCTGTCTGTCAAATGGGGAGTGTGAAACTGATCGCGGGCAGGGTCGAACCAGCTGAGCGTGCCGTTGCCACTGATCACCCAAAGCCGGTTGCTTCGGCTCTCGAGCAGCTTTAGCACGCGATTGTCCGGCAGGCTGAATTCCTCCGTTATGTCCCAACGGTATACTTGCATACCTTTGCCTCCATAACGGTTGAGTCCGTTATTCGTACCGATCCAGATGAAGCCATCCCGGTCCTGCTCAATGCTGTTAACGGTGCGATGCGCCAAACCGTCATCTGCCGTAATATTGTGGAAAACAGCGCGACGGAAGAACTCCGCCTGCCCGCAAAGATCAGCAATACCTATCCCGCCAAAAATAAAAATATAAAGAAGCAAGTGCCTCATACAACAATATTTCCTTTTCAAAACCTTCCCCCGAACCACATATTACAAATTTATTGGCATTTACACTGCTTTTGTCCAGCAGCCTGGAGGATAGAAGGATTTGACCCGGATTAAGGAGAAACCGGCAAAATAAAGGATACTTGCCCGGGAAGCCTTCCTTTTCAAGGTGATCCATTAACATTTCGTTTAAAATTAAATACCTTCGCATGCCGCCCAAATTTCCTATAATTGCACACATGATGAAAAAGTTACTCGCAGTTCTCAACCTGGCCTTTTTCCTGACTGTGTACGCCCACGGTCAGGGTATCGGGGCGCAGCCACCCATCTTTTTGAAAGAAACAACGGAAGAAATCGTAATTGACGGCGAACTCTCGGAAGAGGCCTGGTACAGTGGAACCCCCGCGACGAACTTCTGGGAAAACTTCCCTTCCGACAGTGTACAGGCGGAATACCAGACGGAGATTTACATGACTTACGATGAGGAATATCTCTATATCGGAGCCATTTGCCATTCCCCTGGTGACGAATTCATCGTACCTTCTTTGCGACGCGATTATAGTTTCAGCGATAACGACAATGTCACTTTTCTGATCGACCCCTTTCAGGACCGCACCAATGCTTTTGTTTTCGGCATCAACGCGCTGGGAGTCATGCGGGAAGCCCTTATTTCCAACGGGGGGCAGGACAGGGGCTCCTGGAATAGCTCCTGGGATAATAAATGGCGCGGGGAGTCTAAGATTTTCGGCGATTTCTGGTCCTGTGAAATGGCTATTCCCTTCAGCACCCTGCGATATAATAAAGGAGAGCAGGAGTGGTTCTTTAATTGCTACCGGAACGACACCCAGTCGGGCACGCGCAGTTCCTGGAACCGGATTCCACAGAACCAGATCATCATGAGCCTCGCCTATATGAGTCCGATGATCTGGGAGACGCCACTGGAAAAAACGGGGTCAAATATTTCGCTGATTCCTTTCCTGACCGGCAGCTACAACCATACATTTATGGATGAAGTAGACGATGAGCTGATTCGGGTGCAGGAAGATCCCGTTTACGATTCCGGCATAGGCGGTGACGTGAAGATCGCTCTTACGCCCGGCCTCAACCTGGACCTGACCGTCAATCCGGATTTTTCCCAGGTAGAAGTCGATGAGCAGCAGCTCGATCTCAGCCGCTTCGAGCTTTTTTTTCCCGAACGGCGGCAGTTTTTTCTGGAAAATGCCGACCTGTTCGGCAGCTTTGGTGATCGTCGGATCAATCCTTTCTTTTCACGGCGCATCGGTATCGGTACCGATACGGTGACCGGCGACCGGATACAGATCCCTATTCTGGCCGGGGCCCGGCTGAGTGGTAAATTGGATAACAACTGGCGGGCCGGGCTGCTCAACATGCAAACCCGTAATGATGACCGTGGCGGCCCCGGCTACAACTATACCGTCGCCGCCCTGCAGCGTAAAGTATTCAGCCGCTCCAACATCCGCGGCATTTTTGTCAACAAACAAACCTTCGGTGATCTGCCTTCCGACAGCCTTGATTTCTCCCGCTACAACCGCGTGGCCGGGCTGGAATACAATCTGGCTTCTTCCGATAATACCTGGTACGGAAAGACTTTTTATCAGCATAGTTTCTCCCCCGATCAGGGACCCAAAGCCTATGCCCACGGCGCTTCGCTGGAATACCGGGTGCAGGATTTCAGCCTGCGCTGGGAGCACCAGCTCGTCGGAGAAGGCTTCGAGGCGGAAACCGGCTTTGTGCCCCGTACCGGTTATTTCAGCATCAGCCCGGAAGCGCAGTATTTCTTTTACCCGACTGGCAGCCTCTTCAATCAGCATGGCCCCGGTTTGCAAGCCCGTGTACTCTGGCAACCCGGTTTTGGCAAAGCCGACCACGAATATGAACTCTACTGGGACGCCGACCTGCGCAACACGGGGAGCCTGCGTGTAACCCTGGGTAATGAGGAAGTTTTCCTCTTCGATGAATTCGATCCCACCCGGACTGATGCTACTCCTTTACCCGACAGCACCTACTATAATTATTGGTCGCTCCGGGCTTTCTACCGCTCGGATAGCCGAAAAATTATTTCCTACTCGCTTCGACCCACTGCCGGAGAATACTTCAATGGCTATCGTTACGGCCTGGGGGGGTCGCTGACCCTTCGCTATCAGCCGCTGGGCTCCATCGAGCTCAACTTCAATTACAATTATATTGATCTGCCTTCCCCCTATGCCAGTACCGGGCTTTTCCTGATCGGTCCACGCATCGATTTAACCTTTACTAGGAGTTTGTTTCTCACCACCTTCCTACAATATAATGATCAGCGGCAAAACTTCAATGTCAACGCTCGTCTGCAATGGCGCTTTGCTCCAGTGTCCGATTTCTTTCTGGTGTATACCGATAATTACCTGACCGAGGAAGGTTTCGCCGTCCGTAACCGGGCCATCGTGGCGAAGGTGACGTATTGGTTGAATATCTGACAAGCGCTTGTAAAATATCACCGGCTCATTCCGTGGAGTGGAACCAGGAGAACTCCAGACAGCCCTGCCTACCCTGAAAAGCCCTCCTCTTGGAGCCACCCAAAATATGCTTTTTATTACCCATTAATTTCCAAGCACAAGTTTTGGGAATTTAATATCATTGTTTATCTTCGTTTCATTATATTCTTCCAACAGATGGTGCAAAAGAAGAATTAGTTAATAAAAAGGTGGTTTATGAACTTCCGGTGCTATTTTTTGTATTTCTTTAGATAAAATACAAGCTATCTGTCAGTTCCAATTACCATTTACTTATAGCTCACCCAGAAACCAGAATATCTCTGTACATCCCATGTCATTAAACAGGTTTATGCAAATAATAAAATATATTTGCCGGAGAAGAGATAATATTCTACGTTTCTAATCATATAAATAGCAAAAATTATGAGCGACCTTTTTTACAGGTTTAAATTCAAGTCGGATTTATTCGAACTCGAATTGGAATCCACCGATTCGGAGTTTATCGATCGAAAGATCATGCAACTCATTGAATTGAGTACCCGTCCTATAGAAGATGGCCCCAAACTCCTATCAGCAGCGGCTCCGGCGGCAAGGGAAGAAGCGAATATTGAAGAGGCCATGCCGGAAGAAGAGGAAGAAGCTGAGGAGGAGGAAGCGCCTGCCCAACCCAAGAAAAAAACGCGGAAGCGCCGGAAGCGGAAGACGGTGCCCAAACCCAGAAAGAGCAAAACCACCGGCAAGAAAGCGCCGGCGCCGGAAGAAGGTGAGATTGATGCCGCCGCTATCGCCGACGCGGTGAAGTCTTCAGATCATTATAAAACCATCAAAAATAAAATACTTAATAAAGCCAATCAGCTCAACCGCATTTTGCTCAGCTTTTATTTCACAGAACAGCTTTACGATAAAAAGGGATTGACCACCGGGGATGTGGAGTCCATCACCGAAGCATTGGGAGCCGGGATAAAAAGCACCAATGTTTCCAGCCAGTTGAAGAAACACAGTAACCTGTTCAACTCACGCGGGGAACGCAAGCGGGGCTCCGTCGTTTACTATACACTCAACAAGGAGGGAAGAGAACGATTTGAGAACCTGCTTCAATCCGCTAAGTAAACCGCGGATATTAGCCTAATTTAATACTCAACGCTTAATTCTCCCACTGTGTCTTCTCGAAGAACAGATCCGTTCCGGTATGCCGAACGGGTCTTTTCATTTACCGTTCTATTAATAGAGGATTGAGCGGCTCGCGTCGAAAAGAGTTGCTCAAATGACAGATCAGAACTTATTTTGGAAAAAATTTAGGAAGATGGAAGACAGAACATATAAGAGCGCCCGGCGCCAGGTAAAAAAGAAAAAGGGATTCTACGTGCACCTGGCCGTTTATCTGTCAGTGGGGGCATTTTTCCTGTTGCTCAACCTACTTACTTTCGAGGGCGAATGGTGGTTCTTTTTTCCACTTTTGCCCTGGGGCATCGGGCTGGGTATCCACTATCTTACTGTTTTTGGTTTTCCGGGTACGGATATATTGACTGAAGAATGGGAAAAACGCGAATTGGATAAAGAATTGTATAGACGCGGATATCAGCCGCGAAAGGAACTGCCGCCCGAGTCTTCCTCCTTTTCCGATGAGCTCGATCTTTCCGAACCCAGAAGCGTTAAGGAGCGCAAACCAAATTGGGAAGAAGACGATATTGTTTGATAATATATTGAAACCATTTATGTCATTTTCCTGAATATTAGCGTTATGTAGGCATAACCGATTAAGATATGCCTGTAAAACAACGCTTCGCTCTTTTTATTTTCCTGTTCTCTGTGGCCGGTCTTCACGGCCAGTGGATTGAACAGCCGACCATTCAAATTGACACTTCCGCGCTCCGGCACGGTCAGCATGGCTGGGAAGAAGGTCAGCAAGCGCCCAATGTTATATTGACCGATATCAACGGTAAAGCGCTTCAGCTTTTTGAGTTGCTCGAACGTCCGACCGTAATTAATTTCTGGTATATCAACTGCGCACCCTGCCAGGAGAATATCGAATACCTTCGGCGCTTTCAAAAACAATACGGTCTGAATGTATTGACTGTTTCTACTAATGATCAGCCCTCACAAATTCGCGATTTTGCCGAACGGGAGGAGCTACACTGGGCATTCGTTTACGACAACAGCACCCGGTTTAATTTGCCTCCGTTCAAAGAACGCATCGGCCTAACCGGAAAGTACCCGGACTACCTGCTCATAGGTCCCGACCGGCGCATTCTGCGCGTGGTGACCTCCGGCAAACAGATGCCCAGGCTGGGTAAAGCATTACAACAAAACTTCGGTATGAAGTTACCCCAAACGGAAGAACATTGACGGTGCCGGCAAGTCACTACAGGAGCTCCAGGTCCCGGAAGATAACTTTCTGGACATAGTCTACCTTGGACCGGTCAATGTGATCCGGGTATTCATAGGTGTAAAGCCATTTGGTATCCAGGTTCATCACCCACACTTTCAATTCCATCATCTCAGGATTTTCGGGAGCGATCATTCCACCGGTAATAATGATCCTTTTATTATCGATCCAGGCGCCGTCTTGTACAAAGCCGCTGGAGCCCAGAAAAAGCAGTCGTTTTCGTACGTTCATTTCGAGGTTGACCATGGCCGCTTCTACATCCACGTCTAGCATGATTTGAGTAGGTTCACCTTCCTGCGGATTAAGGACGTAGCGATAGGAATACAAATCGAGCACCCGGGTGCTGTCGGGAGCGTATAACAAGTAATCCTGGTAGAGATCGAGGAAATTATTCAACTGCTGTTCGTCGTAAGGCCGGCTGAAGAGGGTGTCCTTTTGCAGGGAATCCACCAGCTGATACCGGGCCGGATCGAAGTTTTCGAGCTGGGTGACGTAATAGGCGGTCCAGTTCGGTAAATAGGTCTTCAATGTGTCGGCAATGGTAAAGGGCTCTGCGGCAGTGGCTTCAGTAGTTTCTTCAGCAGTATCCACGGGTTGACAGCCCAGCAGGAGCCCGCTGAGCAGCAGCAGGGAAAATATCAGGTTTTTCATGGCACTCGTTTTTTGTTTGCACTTTCTTACTCAACGAGTGTGCCCCGTTGCTGTTCGAAGAAGCAATCGGCAATCAGGGCTTTGCCCCCAACCTGAACCTGGTGAAGCATAACCAGGGGCTTTTTCACTCTGCTTTAACCCGCAACATCCCGGACGAACCTTTCCAACACTCTTCGGAAATCCTCGCGTCGTTCTACAAAGGGCAGGTGACCGGTGTGCGGGAAGGTGTGCAGGTCGGCGCCGGGGATGGCATCGGCCAGGTCGAGCGCGTGGCCGTAGGGAACGACGGGGTCGCGGTCGCCCGCCATCAGCAGGGTGGGTTGCCGGAGTTCCCCGAGCTGGTCCATGATGTTGAGCAGAGGGATGCGGTTGAATAGGTAATACATCCAGCGCAGACGGAAGCGGCGGATATAGGGATGGATTTTTTCCAGGGTCTGATTGACCAAAGGGTCGTGTTGTAAGACTTCCCGGCGGTGGGTGTAACTCATGGCGGCCTGCTTGAATAAAGGGCGGCTCAGCTTGAGCAGGCCGAAGCTAAGATAAAACAACACCCGTGCCATGAACCTTCCGCGCGCCATCTGTTGCAGCAAGCCCTCCAGGCCCGACCAGGTGCCTTCGCCAAAGCCGGAGATACTCACCACACCTTTTACCCGCTCGGGCCGGCGCATCGCATAATTCAATGCCATAAATGCGCCGGTAGAGTGGCCGATAAAAAAAACGGATTGTTCTCCAAACAACTGATCCATTGCACCCGCCAGCTGACGATAAAAAAAATCCGCATCAATTTCTTCTTTTTCAAACCCTTCCGGGAAGGTCGATGGGTAGTGTCCCGGCAGGCTGACAGAATACCAGGTATAGCGCTGCTCAATGTATTCCGGTATCGCCCACTCCCAGAAGTTAACCGGCACTGTAATCCCCGGGAGGAGTACAATCGGCACTTTTGAACGTCCTACATTATGCGCTACGTAGGCCAGCTCATGACCGTTCACCTCCAGTATTCTAGTGTTATTCATGATGGAAAGATTGGAGTTAATCCAGGTTAACGTTTCTTATTTAACATTTTTTGGTTCAGATTGATTGCCTTCAACCTCAACATCTTTGATTGTGAAACGACCCGTATCAGAAAATGATGCCCGCCCGGAGATTTAAGGTGCGGTCCAGCAGTTCCAGCTCATTGCCGATAACGGTGCTGCGCAATTCCTCCGTTTGGCGCAGCGATTCGGGGATGGCGAAGACATACTGCCGGTATTTTACATTCTGGCGATTGAGCAGATTGAAAACGGAGGCTCCTAATTCCAATTCCACGGCCCCCAGGGGAAAGCGGTATTCCACGCCCAGGTCTACGCGATGGTAATCGGGTAAGTAGCTGAGACGGTCTTCGATGGGTAATTTCCGGCGATCTACCGGTTCCCGCCGAAGCCGGGCCAGGTCGCGCAGGTTGGAGTAGGGACGACCGCTGGCAAATACATAGGTGCCGGAAAAGGTCCAGCGCCCTGCCCTATACTGATTGACAATTTGCAACTGGTGACGGCGGTCATTGGAGGCGGGAAAGCTGCGGCCATTCAGAATATCGTCAAAGCGGTTGGTTGACTTGCTCAGGGTATAGGCAATCCAGCCCGTATAGTTACCGGCGGTCTTACGGAGCAGGACATCCAGCCCCTGAACGAATCCTGTTCCTTCAAAAACGACATACTCAAGCTGACGGGCCGGCGCTTCCTGCCCGGGTTCGAAGCCGGTGCGCAGCAGCGCGTATTCCAGCAGCCCGCGGGTGTTTTTCCGGAAATACTCCGCTTCGACAGCAAACCCGTTGCCGAGATACTGTGCCCCCATGGCAAAATGATTGGAGCGGGCAACCGGTACAGCAGCCCCGTTGGCAAGGATAAAGAAGGGTTGGGAGGTTCCAAAACGATTCTCGTAGTCCATCTCTCTCAGAAACTGGTAATACCGGCTCCAGGAGGCCCGCAGCCAGAGCCCTTCCACCGGCGTGTAACGCAACTGCGCCCGCGGGGAGGGTAAGAATTGCCGGGTGGACCCGAAATAATTTCCGCGCATCCCCAGGCGAAGGCTCCAGGAGGGAGAAAAGCGGGCATCCCATTCGGCATACAAGGCCTGAGTCCAGGCATCCCTTTCGAAACGCAGCAGTGACGATCCGTCTACGCCAAGATGAACGTCGACCTCCTGAAAAAGCGCCTGATAGCCAAACTTCAGACGATGCCGTTCGCCCATCTGCCATTCGTTGGCCAGGTGCAGATCGTAACTGCTGATACCATTCTCATTCCTATTGGAAACTCCAATAGTATCGCGGCGCTGTAAAATCGCGCGTTGCAACGCGGCTTCCATTTGATTGCTGTTATCATAGCTGGAGTGGCTGAGCGTCATCCGGGTAGACCAGCGCGCATTCCACTGATGATGGCCGCGCAGGCTCAACCCGGTGTTCTGCCAGCGTGCTTCTTCGTAGTAGACCTCTCGGTTCCGCACGTTTACCCGGCGCAGGGTATTGACGAAACTATTCTCAAAAGCGTTTAGGTAACGATCAGTACTGTGATAGAAATTAAGATCGATGCCGCTCCCCTCGTCCGGTTGCCATTGCAGGCTGCCGTTGAGGTCATAAAAGCGAAAATCGGGACTGCGGGACAACAGGGCGCTGCGACTGAGAGTGCTGAAGGAATCTTCTTCATCTACATTCCGGATCCTTTCCTGATTGAGCAGATTGAATAGTTGCCCATCTGACACGTCCCCATTACTCACCCGACCACCGAGTAATAACTGTACTCCGTTTGCCAAAGAAGTCTGTAACCGGGCGCTCGTAGTCAACAAATTCACCTCTACCGCTCCCTGAGGAGCAGGCGCAGAAGACACCTTGCGGTGTACCCCCATATCCAGTACGCCGCCGGTCCGCCCCCCATATTCGGAGGGGAAAGCATTCTTGAAAAGGTTGACTTCTCCGATCACTCCCGGATTGATCGCGCTGAATACCCCGTAGAAATGATCCACCCGGTAAAGCGTAATGCCATCGAGCAGGATCAGGCTTTCGTCGGTATCGCTGCCGCGGATCTGCAATCCTGCGGAAAGATCGTCCGCCGCGCTGATGCCGGGCAGCAGTTGCAGGGAGCGAAACAAATCGGGGCTGCCCACCGAGACCGGCAAATGCTGCAGCGCTGAGGCGTCCAGTCTCCAGCGATCACCTTCCGGACCGGAAGTGATGAGCGGCACACGCTCCTCAATAGTAATACCCGGGATTTCCTGAACTTTAGGATACAGGCTGACGCTTAGGGAGGCATTAGTATCAGAAGGGGACAGGCGGAGTAGGCGCTTGGCATAGCCCAGGTATTGCACCTCGAGCAGGATTTCTGCATCAGCCGCTACCGGCAGTTTGAAAGCCCCTGACTCATCCGTCGCCGTACCGGTCTGCCCGCCGGGATGATACACAGTTGCATAGGCCAGCGGCTCCCCGCTCAGCGCATCCAGGACCCGGCCAGACAAGGTGATTACCGACGATGATTCCTCTTTTCCCGGGGCATCCCGGCGGCGAATCATCACGTGCCGCACATTTACCATGCGGTATTCCAGATCCGTTCCGCGAAGAATTTGCCGAATGGCCTCTTCCAGTGCGGCATTTTCCACACTGGCAACAACGTAAATATCCTGAATGGCGCTGTGATCGTATGCCAGCCGCACCCCGTAGTATTCCTCCAGTTCTTCAAAAACTTCCTGCAAGGCCACTTTGTCATATTCTGCATTGATAGATACGGTAGCAGCCGGTGCTTCGGAAGCATTTTGCCCCCAGAGGATACCCGGGAAAAACAGCATTATCCAAATCACCCTCGTGCTTCGCATATACGGCGCGCTTTGTGTTTTATTTTGACCGGGGGAAAATCCAATGGTTTAATGTTTCAATATCGCCTGATTTCAGCGTTTCGCGGCTTGTTATGCAGGGCGGGGGAGGCCCTGCCTACGTCCTGACTTTCACTACTGTATGACTTCCCGGACCGCCTTCTATTCCTGGATCACCACTTTTCTACCCTCCCGGCTGTACTCGAGATTCAGGGGCCAGGTAACATCGTACAGGGCGCTGTCAACATGGACGAGCCGGAAGAACCCGGTGGCGCTTCTTTCTTCGAGGTTTTCCGGAAAGGTGACCTGCACATCGAACTGCCGCTCCAGGCGGTTGAAGATGCGGGGAAGCGGTTCCTCATCATAATAGACGGTATCGCGGCGCCAGGCGGCAGTCGTGGCGGCATCGAAGCGGTAGGTATCGAGCGAGTCGGCAGGTTCCAACAGGCGGGCGCCAAGTCCCGGCGTTAACACAGCGCCATTATCGCCTAGTGCAAGATCCACTCCTACCCTCCCAGTAAAGCAGTCGACAACGAAAGCGCCGGGCCGGGCCATAACATTAAAGCTGGTGCCCAGCACCCGCACCGAGCCCTGATCAGCTTCTACGATAAAGGGAGCCCCTTTTTTCACATTGAAAAAGGCTTCCCCGTCGAGTTCCACTACCCGTTCCCGTCCCCAGTCGCCGGGGCTGTAGCGCAGGGTAGTGGCGGCATTGAGTTCCACCGTAGAGCTATCGGGGAAAGTATGCACCAGCCGCTGTCCGGCTTCGGTTTGCACCAGCTGCCAGGAAGGGCGGTTCCATATAGAGACGATGAGCAGCGCCACCGCGCAGGCTGCCGCTACGTAGCCCAGCCAGCGCAGACGCCGGATCCGGGGGGTTGAGGCGCCGGGTTCTTCTTCCGTCTCATCAATTGCTTGATCGATACGGGACCACAGGTCATCGATCTGACCGGAAGGGGGAGCTGTTTCCTCAAATTTCAGGGCCTGCACCAGGCGCCTGGCCTCCGCTACGACATCCTCCCGGTCCGGGTGTTCGGACAGCCACTGCTCCCAAAAGCGGGCATCGGCCTCCGATCCGCGCACCCAGCGGATAAAGCTGTGGTCCTGGGCTAGTTCGGTGGCGTCGTATGTGCTATAGTCTTTTTCAGACATGACTGCTGGTGCTAATGATTAAACCTTTTATTAATAAGGCTGTCGAATAAGTTTTGTACTCACTCCGCTTCGTTTTTTTTAGAAAAAATTTATCCAGCATCCGTAAAGGAAGCCGAACAACAGCGTCAGGACCTCCCGTAATTTGCTCAACGCCCGGGATAAAAGATTGCGTGCCGACTGGTAGTTAAGGTCCATGATCTCACTGATATCCTCGTAATCCATTCCGGCGTAATACTTCAGGTAGACAATTTCGCGCTGCCGGTCGCTGAGCTGCTCGAAGGCAGCCTGTAATTCGGCTGATTTTTGGGCGGAGCCTTCCTCCGCGATGATCTGCTGTTCATGCGCAGGCGTGGCTGCGAAGTCATGCGCTGCCGGATCGGCATCACTATAGCGCTTCCGGTGCCGGTCCAGACGTTGGATGACACGACGACGCAAGGCCACCAGCAGATAGCGTACAATGGAATCCGTGTCCGAAAGCTGGGCCCGGCGCCGCCACAGATCGACAAACAAGTCCTGTACACAATCTTCCACCAGGGGCTGGCTCAGGGCAAACTTGCGGCCGTACTGCAACAGCAGCGCCGCGTGTTGCCGGTAGATCAGCTCCAGCGCCGAGCGATCTCCGGCTCTCAACCGTCGCCATAGTTCTAGGTCGGTCATTCGTTTGCTCCGTTAAAATTGATGCGGCACAAAAATAAGCCGGATCACGGTATCCTGCAACAGCAGGGATGGATTCCGGGAAGGGAAGTGCCGAACCGGCTTGCCAGTCAGTATGATACTTTTGCCTGCTCCTTTGCCTCTTCAGGAGATTCATTACACGCCATGAATAGGCACAGCAGCAAGCTGAAGAAGGGAATTCTTTTCATATCCGATAATTTTGAACCCTATTAAGAGAAAGGTATTAAACGGAATAATGCTGAAAACATGATAAAAATAAAGCAATTTATCGTTATAAACGTTAACAGAAAAGGGAACTAATCTGGAGCATTGGTTCCTTGATATATCCGAGTTAGGATGAAAGACTTTTGAAAAACGTTGACTTTAACTTATGAAAATTATCGTTTTCGGTGCTACCGGTTTTGTCGGTCGCAAGATTGTGGAAGAGGCCCTGCTGCGGGGGCACGCCGTCCGCGCATTTTCCAGAAATATTACACACGGCAACGGCCATCCGGATCAGTATGAAATTTATCCAGGCAACGCATTGGATTACGAATCGATAAAAGGAGCTGTGAAAAACGTAGATGCCGTGATATCGGCCCTGGGGCAACGCCGGGGCGGTAAGGTAGACCTGATGTCCTCGGCGATGAAAAATATCATTCGCGCGATGCAGGAGCAGGGCGTTTCCCGTATCATCGCCGTCGGCGGCGCCGGCATATTACAGACAGAGGAGAAAGCGCTGGTCAGAGACCAACGCGATTTTCCGGAATTCCTCCAGGAAGTATCCGCTGATCATTTACGCGTCTTTGAGCTACTCCGGGAAAGCCAGCTCAACTGGACCATCGTCTGTCCGCCTTTCATTCAGGAGGGTGAAAAAACAGGCAGGTATCAGCTGCGTCAGGATTATCCGCCCAAAGGTAAACCCCAAATCCTTTCCGGTGATCTCGCCGACTTCATCGTCGAGGAGCTGGAGCACCCCAGGTTTCCGCGCGCCCGTGTAGGCATCCGGAGACTGGAGGGTTGAAAATTCCCGGCAATTCGTTCCCGGTTGCCGGCAGTTATCTTTTTTTAAAAAAATAATTTTTTTTCTCCGGGTGAGTACAAACCCTGTGGACATGTATTAGCACAGTGAAAGTACTTGAAATTTCACTGATCAAAAAAACTGAACATGTCCACAATCAGATTTTCCCTCAGCTTTGTCCTGGCTTTACTGATAGCCGGTCTTTTCGTATCCTGCGAAAAGGAAGAAATGAATGACCTCAACACAGAAACAGAAGAGGCGCTCGAAATAGAACTGCGCGACGATGTCGAGGCGCCGCACGGCGGGCCCCACGGAGCGCTGGGCCGTCCCGGCTGCCTTCGCCTTGTTTTCCCCGTGACGCTGAAGTTTCCCAGCGGTCCGAAGGTCGAGGTTCAGAACCGCGCTCAGTTGCGTCAGTTACTGCGAGAGTGGCGGGAAGAAAATCCAGGCTCCACAGATAGACCCCGTATTGCCTTTCCGCATGACGTAGAACTGCCCAGCGGTGTGACCATTACCGTAAACGACGCCCGGCAACTGGCCAACTTCGTCCGCCGCTGCCAGGGTAAGCGGCCGCTGCCACCGCTGCGCAAGCCTTGCTTCCAGCTCGTTTTCCCGCTCGAAGTCGGCTTCCCCGACGGTTCTACCGCCGAAGCAACCGATCGCGAAGAGCTGGCCCGGATGATCCGCGAATGGCGCGAAGACAACCCCAGCGCCGAAGAACGTCCCGAAATCGTCACGCCTTATGACGTCTATCTGCGCGATGGCAATATCCAGACGATCAACAGCCCGGAGGAACTGCAGGCAATTCTTGGTGATTGCTGGACGGACCGCCCTGGCCCCGATGCCGAACGTTGCTTCAAACTTGTCTTCCCCGTCAATATCATCTTCCCCGACGGCACCACGGCCACGGCTGACGACCGGGAGGAGCTGCTGAAAATTGGCAGGGAATGGCGCGAAGACAACCCCGGCGTCACCGAACGCCCCGAAATCGCCTTCCCTCAGGACGTTGAACTGCCCGACGGCACGGTAACGACCGTCAACAGCCGCGAAGAACTCGAGGAAATCATCGGAGACTGCTGGGAGGAGCGTCCCTTTCGTCAGCCTTGCTTCCGCCTCGTCTATCCGCTCGATGTAACACTCCCGGACGGAACGAACGCTACCGTCAATTCGCCACAGGAACTGCATCAGCTGCTCAAAGAATGGCGTATAGATAACCCCGGCTCCGAAGAACGCCCCGCCCTGAGCTACCCGCATGACATTCAATATCCCGACGGCAGCACTACGACCATCAACAACCGGGAAGAGCTTAAGGAAGCCCGGGAAGACTGCCGCGACTGACGCCTCCAACGCAATCCCTGAAACTTATTCAAATTGCTTTTTACCTGCCGCAGCTTCTCCGAAAAGAGAGGCTGCGGTATTGTTGGTCTGGGATGGTCGCTGTTCTTCCCCTTTCCTCTTCTTTTTCCTATCTTTGGGCTTCACTCATCAGCAAAGAAACCAAGCATATCATGCCCTATCTTGTAATGGACCTGGAAATGACCGGTAACGATCCCGGCTGGCACGAAATCATTCAAATCGGCGCCGTTCTCTACGACGACGACTGGCAGGAAAAGGGAAGTTACCTGCAGAACGTTTACCCGGAAAACGAGGAAGCCTTCAGCCGTCCTGCCGAGGAAGTGCACGGCTTGACGATGGAAGAGTTGAAAGAAGCTCCAATGATCTACGACGTATTGCCCGAATTTGAGAATTGGATCCGCAAGTCGCTGGGGCGCCGGGGGCACGCCCATTCCGATTTTGGTTTCGGCAAGGATCTCATCGATGTGATTATCTGCGGTCAAAGCGTGGTGAATGACATCAACTTTCTACGCTTCGCTTACCTCGACGACAACCGCCGCTGGCCTTTCTCCTACAAGATGATCGACCTGCATACTACCTCTTATCTCGTTTTCCGCATCATGAAGAAGAATGGTCACCAGACGCCGCGACGGCTTAGCCTGGGCGCTATTTCGGAATACTTCGGCCTGGAACGCGAAACGGCGACGCATAATGCACTGGAAGATTCAGAACTGACCGCCGCCTGTTTCCTTGAATTCTTTAAGATTATGGACCGGATGGAGATAGAGGAGGAATAAAGGATTGAAAGACAAAAGAAATTATGGATCTCAACTATAAAACTTTCGGGCAGGGTGAGCCGCTGCTCATTCTGCACGGCCTTTTCGGCATGCTGGACAACTGGCAGACGCTGGGCAAGCAACTTGCCGATCACTACACCGTATATCTCATCGATCAGCGCAATCACGGGCGCTCTCCCCACGTGGAGGATATGAACTATCCGGCGATGGCCAGCGACCTCAAGGAATTTATGGAGGCCAACTGGATTTACGGCGCCCATATCCTCGGGCACTCTATGGGAGGTAAAACGGCCATGCAGTTTGCCGGGCAGTATCCAGATATGGTGGAAAAACTCATCGTGGTGGATATAGCCCCGCGCGCCTATCCCGGCGGCCATGAAGAAATCATGGAAGCCCTGCGGTCGGTCGACCTGCAAGCGGTTGACCAGCGCAGCGAGGCTGATGAACAGTTGAAGTCCAGTATCAAGAATAAAAGTATCCGCCAGTTTTTACTAAAAAACCTTAGCCGGACCAAGCAAGGCGATTACGCCTGGAAGATGAACCTGGATGCCATCTACGAACACTACGAGGAAATTCTGGCGGCTATTTCCGGCACCACCCCCTTTGAGGGCCCCGCCTTATTCATCCGTGGAGAAAACTCCGATTACATCCAGGAAGAGGATCGCGAACAGATAAAGGCGCTTTTCCCCAAAGCCGAAATCAAAACCGTAGAGAACGCCGGTCATTGGGTTCACGCCGAACAGCCGGAGCGCATGCTGGAACTGGTACGGGAGTTTTTGGGGTAGAGAAGGTATAATTTTGTATTTTAAGGCAACTATTATAAACTATAAGCCCTCTTTAGATTGTTTCTTATTCGATGCCGTTTTTATTCCGGTAAAACAATCCGGTCCGGATGGCATGCAGAGAGCAGCGAGCGAAGAAATACAGCCACCGAAAACTTTCCCCCTATTTCTGCCGAAGAACATACCAATGGCAGCTGTGGCTTCGTTTTGAGCTTCCTATTACTGATTAATTTTTCTTGCGAAACCTCAAACCACGTATGCATATGAAGTGGACGCTAAAACTTTCGGGGATACTCGTTGTGCTGCTGCTGGCAACAGCAACAACCTTCCAGTCCGATAGCGGCAAGTATTTCGAAATCACCAAGAACATCGAAATCTTCACCAATCTCTACAAAGAACTCAACACATACTACGTTGACGACCTCGATCCGGGAAAGGTCATGCGCACCGGCATTGACGCCATGGTCGAGTCTCTCGACCCATACACCAATTATATTTCCGAGTCGGATATTGAAGGATATCGGTATATGACGGAAGGCCGTTATAACGGCATTGGGGCCGTGAGTAAAACCGTTGATGACTATGTAACCATCATGGAGCTCTACGAAGGGCAACCCGCCGACAAGGCAGGCCTGCAGGTAGGCGATAAAATCGTTGCAGTTGACAATCAGGACGCCGCCGGCAAAACGACCGATGAGTTGAATAACATCCTGCGCGGCTTCCCCGGCACCGAAGTGGAGCTGACCATCCGCCGGCCGGGAACCCCGGGCGATTTCAAGGTGAACCTGGTCAGAGAAGAAGTAAATGTTGACAATGTGCCTTATTACGGCCTGGTCAGAGAGGATGTCGGCTATGTCGCCCTGACTACTTTCACCCGCCAGGCGGGAAAGAATGTAGCGGATGCCGTTCGCGAAATGAAAGAACAAAACCCGGAGTTAAAAGGGATCATTCTCGATCTGCGTAACAACGGCGGGGGCTTGCTGACGGAAGCGGTCAACCTCTGTAATATTTTTATTCCCAAGGGAGAAATCGTGGTAACAACTAAAGGCAAGGTCAAGGAATGGGACCGCAGTTTCAGCACCCGCAGCAATTCGGTTGATGAAGAAATCCCGTTGACAGTGCTCGTCAATAATTATTCGGCCTCGGCCTCCGAAATCGTCAGTGGCGTTGTGCAGGACTACGACCGCGGCGTGCTGATCGGTCAGCCTACCTACGGCAAGGGGCTGGTGCAGAATACCCGTGATATCGGTTATAACGCCAAAGTGAAAATGACGACCGCCAAGTATTACATTCCCAGTGGGCGCTGCATTCAAAGCGTAGAATACGAAGGCGGCGAGCCGGTTGATATTCCCGACTCCGAACGCACGCCTTTCACCACCCGCAACGGACGCACCGTTCTGGACGGAGGGGGTGTACGCCCCGATATCTTGCTCGACAAACTTTCCGACGACGCCATCATCAAGGGCTTACTGGAACAAGACCTGATCTTTAAATACGTCACACAGTATTTTAGCGAAAAAGAGGCGCCGGAAGCCATCGAAGATTTCCACTTCCAGGATTTTGACAACTTCGTCAGCTACCTCGAAGCAATGGATTTCAACTTTGAAACAAAAAGTGAGCGACTCCTTCGCCAGCTGCAGTCTACTGCAGAGAAGGAAGGCTACTCCATGAACAGTGATATCGAATTACTGGCCAAGCGTATTCAACAGGAAAAGGAAGCCGCGATCATGGAATATAAGCAAGAGATTATCGATCAGATCGAACGGGAAGTCGCCGGTCGCTTTTTCTATCAGCGAGGCAAGATCAAGATGGGCCTGCGTAACGACGAGGAAATTAAAGAAGCCATTGACTTGTTTGACGACCCGGCGAAGTATCAGCAGGTTCTCACCCAACAGTAATGGCCTTGTGGCAGGAGTTCCTATTCCATTAGTTGCCAACTTCTTCTTATACTGAGTGAAAACGGCTTGAGAATTCTCAAGCCGTTTTCACTCAGTATAACTTTTCAACTACAACTATTCTCCTATCGTCCAGCTGGTTCCCTCCTTGCTGTCCTTTAACTGAATATTCAGCTCCTTCAGGGTATCGCGGACCTTATCGGAAGTAGCCCAATCTTTATTTGCACGGGCTTCTTGCCGGATATCGATGATGAGCTCCATGAGCCCGTCGATAACTTCGCCCGCTCCGTTTTCTCCTGCCGTCGTATCATCTTTCAACCCAAAAACATCGAAGATAAAATCCTGGAAAGTCCGTTGCAGACGCTGCAGGGTATCAGGAGTCAAACTGGCCATATTCAGATGACCGTCTTTGATACTGTTGACTTTGGTCACCAGCTCAAAGAGCCGGGCCAGCGCTTTGGGTGTATTAAAATCGTCGTTCATTTCGGTGTGGACCTGGCCGATCAGCTCATTGAGTTCCTTATCGAGATCGCCGGCCTGCCCCTTACCGGGATGTTTCATTTCCTGAAGCAGTTTATTGGCTTCCATAAGGCGACGGTACCCCTTTTCGGCAGCATGCAGGGCGTCGTCGGTCAGGTCCAGGGTACTGCGGTAGTGCGATTGCAGCATAAAGAAACGGACGACCATGGAGCTATAGCCTTTGGAAATATGCGGGCTATCGCCGGAAAACAGTTGTTCCGGTGTGATGCTGTTGCCTTCGCTTTTTGACATCTTCTTTCCTTCGAGCAGCAGCATATTACCGTGTATCCAGTAATTGGCAGGGCCACAGCTGCAGGCCCCGTAGTTCTGGGCAACTTCGTTTTCGTGGTGCGGAAACTTGAGGTCGTTGCCGCCGCCGTGGATGTCGAAAGTTTTCCCCAGGTATTTGGTGCTCATTGTGGAGCACTCGAGGTGCCAGCCGGGGAAGCCCTCGCTCCAGGGCGACTTCCAGCGCATGATATGAGAAGGTTCCGCTTTGATCCAGATCGCGAAATCGGATGGATGCCGTTTCTCTCCCTGGTTTTTCAGATCGTCGCGGGTTTCCGAAAGCAGCTCATCTACCTTGCGGCCCGACAGGCGCCCATAGACCCCGGGGTGGTCCTCCATAAACTGTTTGGTATCAAAGTACACGGATCCGTTAACCTCGTAGCCGTAGCCGTTGTCGATAATGCCCTTAACCATTTCGATCTGCTCGATGATATGGCCCGTAGCGCGCGGTTCGATGCTGGGCGTCTGCGTATTGAAGATGCGCATCATTTCGTGAAAACCGTTCATATACTGCTGAACGATTTCCATCGGCTCCAGCTGTTCCAGGCGCGCCTTTTTCGAAATTTTGTCCTCTGCACCGATATCCACATCCCCTTCCAGGTGTCCGACATCCGTAATATTGCGCACATAGCGCACCTGGTAGCCCAGGTATTTCAAATAGCGGAAAATTACATCGAAGCCGACGAAAGTCCGGCAATTGCCGAGGTGTACATCGCTATAGACGGTAGGACCACAAACATACATACCCACATGGTCCTCATGAATGGGTTTAAAAACTTCTTTTTCCCGGGTCAGGCTATTGTGAATCTTCAGTTCGCTCTTCATAGATGGTGGTTTATAGGAAGACGTCGTGCTCTCGGGGTTTCAAAACAGAATCGGAGCCGACATCATACGCCGGCGCAAAAATAAGAAGCCCCGGCGCGTAAAGCAAGCATGTGGAGTTTTATCCTGCCCAGCATCCAGCACCCGCACACTATTTTACCAATACCAGCGCCGCCCGGACAGGACGGTGATCAGAAAAGGAAAGGCGGCCGGTTTCGTATTCCTGTACCTGGAAGAAAGGATCGACGAAGATATAGTCGATGCGCAGCGCAGGAATATTGCCGTCATAGGTGGTTCCCAATCCCATCCCCCGGATTTTGAAGGCATCGGTCAGTTTTGAAGAGAGCTGGTTGTAAATATAGGAAAGCGGGACATCATTGAAGTCTCCACAAACGATCACAGGCACTGTACTGCTATCGACGACGGCAAGCAGTTCTTCGGTTTGCCAGACCCTTTCCTGGGCGGAGCGTCTGTAGCGGTTGACCATTCCCTTGAGGTTAAGCCAGGTTTCTCTCTCTTTGATATCCCCTTTTTCGGCGACCTTGTCGGCCAGAGAAGCAACAGCGTTGGATTGCAGGTGAACGTTGAACACACGCAGTGCCCGTTCTTCCATTGTCAGATCGATAACCTGGTAGCCGTTCGCACCGTTTTCGAAGTATTTGCTAGTTACATTTTCGAGTGGATAGCGTGAAAAGATGAACAGCCCTCCATCTTCCCCGTAGTGGTATTTTAATTCTGAATGGGAGGAGAGAAAGTCAATATACTTTTGAGCCTGTTTTATCTTGGACGGGAACTCCTGCAGGCAGAGGATGTCGGGGTCTTTTCCTTTCATCAGGCGCGTCAGTTCTTCGGCTTCGAGATATTCTCCCCAGTGTTCGCGGTCGCGCATTCCATGGCAGTTGAAGCTCATCACCCGCAGCAGGGTGACGCCCTCTCGTTTTTCGGCCGGCAGATGAAAGCCTACAAAACTCCGGAAGTGCCCCCAGCCCAGCAAGATACAGCCCAGAGAGAGGAAGAGATACCATTTTCCCTGCAGCAGCCAGAATAAAACGAAGAGAATATTAGCGAATAGTAGCCAGGGATAAAGCACCCCGAGGAAGGCAAAGGGCCAAAGCTCAACCGGGCTGATAATGGGTGACAGGTAGGCGAGTAGTGTCAGCAGGATCAGAAGCACATTGGCCCAGCGAAACAAAATCAAAGCACGCGACACGTGTTACTTTTTACTGGCATTAAAAAGAAACTCTTTTTCTTCTTCGGAAAGACTGTCGTAACCTGTTTCCTTGATCTTGTCCAGAATAGAATCCAGACGCTCTTGATACGACAAATCCTCCTTATCGGTTGAGGCCCGGCCTTTTTTGGAATGGCGCGTTTTGCTCGTACTGCGGTATACCACTCTCGGTCCTTTGCGGCGCTTGCCTCTGTCAGAAAGAGAGCCGAAGAAATTATTGATGCGGTCCAGAACGTTATTCACCGGCTGTGAGAGGTCATTACCTTCTCTCAACTGCCGGACGAAGAGCCAACCGAACAGCGCGCCGCCCAGGTGAGCAACATGACCGCCGGTATTCATATCGTTCGCAATACCGATAAGGTCTAAAAAAATCAGGGCGAAGACGATGTATTTCAGCTTCACATCCCCCAGGAAAAGAAGGCGCATCACATAATCCGGAGCGATAGCGCCGGAAGCCGCAACAATAGCCATCACTCCGGCAGAAGCACCCAGGGCGTAGCGGGCTCCTTCACCGCTCAGCGGACCGATATTGGCGGAGATGAAATATAGTATGCCGCCGGCGATTCCTCCCAGCAGGTAAATGGGTAAAACGCGCTGATTACCGATAAAATCACCGACGATGCGGCCAAACCAGTACATAAACAGCATGTTCCACAAAATATGCCAGAAGCCTTCGTGCAAAAACATACTCGTGATGATCACCCAGGGATGGGTCAGAATGTGCATCCAGTCGGAGGACATACTGAAGAAGTGAATAACATCCCAGAAAAAAGAAGGTACTTCACCACTATTGAAGAGATAGAGAAAAATCTTGAGCACATTGACCAGCACAAACACCGCGACATTGATGATGATAATACGCGTCACCATATTACCATACCCAAATTCACGTTTTACATCTTCCCAAATAGACCTTAACATTCGTATTTTAATTAAACCCGTTCAAAGTTATGATCTTACAAGCGTTTATTCAAGCAATTTCTGCGCGGTAAATGCATATTAACGCAAACAGCTGTAAGAGGCAGGTAACCACTTCCCGGCTACACTACTTCTAATAAACGTAAAAGCAAGCGAGGTGGTTGTGAAACAAAGACTTAATATTCCCCTTTAATCTTTCGCCAGTACAGAATGATCAGCAATCCTGTCAGCGCTCCTCCCAGGTGAGCAAAATGCGCGATGTTGTCCCAGGAATACTGATTGAAACCGAGAAAAAGTTCGATCAGCATCAAAACCGGGATAAAGTACTTGGCCTTGATCGGGATGGGCAAAAAGATAAGCATGAGTTCTGCGTTCGGAAAGTACATTCCGAATGCCAGCAACAAGCCGTAAATGGCTCCTGAGGCGCCCACCACGGGAATATCCATTTTAAAATTGAGCCACTCGTTCATCAGGCTGCCGGCCTGGGATACGACAGCTTCGCCGTTGCCCCTCAACGCCTCACTTATATTACGCACCTCATTGCGGTATTCCGGATTGAGGTTATCCAGGGGAACATCGTTAAAAAAAGCCCAGTAGGTATCGTAGCCCGGGTTTTGCCGGAAAGCATTCATCACATCCTGCATCTGCGACAAATCGTAGTAGGTATACAGCGTGTGTAATATCGCCGCACCCATAGCGCAAAGAAAATAAAAGAATAAAAAGCGCTTGGGGCCCCAGCGGACTTCCAAGGCGCTGCCGAACATCACCAGCGCGAACATATTAAAGAAAATATGCGCAAAGCCGCCGTGCATAAAAAAATGCGTGGCGATCTGGAAGGGTTGAAACTTATCCGAAGCGGGATAGTGCAGAGCCAGCAGATCGGTGAGACCGAACAGCTCACTGGCCAGAAACATCAGAACATTTATAAATAGCAGATGCTTAACGACATCAGTTAACCTAAACATACGGCTTCAGTTGTATTGCAAGCGATCGGTTTCGCTGTAGTTCAAAGATCCGGCGGCCCGCTTTTTATGAAAAATCACGAAAAATGCGTGGCCAATCACTCATTCGGCCCCAGACGCGCATGGAAAATTAAATACCCAACAAATTTAACCTTCAAATCGTTTTTCCAGCTCCTCTATTTCAAAAGTAATAAAACAATTGCGCCCCGAAGGGCTTTTGAAGGGCGTTTCACAGGCAAAAAGGCGGTCAATGAGTGCCTGCATTTCTTCTTTCGACAGCTGTTGGCCTCGCTTCAGCGCCGCGCTGCGGGCCATAGCCCGGGCAATGTTTTCGCGCACCTCCAGTTTGAGGCCCGTATTGGCTTTATAGCGTTCCAGCAGTGCTTCCACCAGATCCGTTTCGTCTTGCTTGCCCGCCATTTCAGCCGGTACGCCATTTATAACAAAGGTATTGACACCAAACTCCTGAATGTCAAATCCGAGCTTGTTGACCTCGGGCAGAATATCTTTCAACAGCACTGCATCGGTCGGGGAAAGTGTCACGGCACGCGGAAAGAGCTGCTGCTGGGTGGAAGCCGATTGCTCGTTCAGTACTTTAAGGTAATTTTCGTAGAGAATACGTTCGTGAGCCGACTGCTGATCGATGAGCAGGTATCCCGATTTGATAGGGCTGACGATGTAAGCAGCGTGTAGTTGATAGGGCTCCCTTTGCTGTTTGATAAAGCCCGTACTTTGATCATCCCTTATTTGATCATCCTCCTCCCAACTGCTCTCTATGGTCAGAGGACCGGATTTTCCGGGATTGACCAATTCTTCATTTTCGGTGTCCTGCAATCCATCGTATAGCTTTTCCCAGTTTTTCAGATTGACGTCTTTAAGCCGGGAGGGGGAGGAAAAAGGCGTATTGCCCCCGCTGCTTTTCCCGCTTGAACCACTTCTTCTTTGCGGGCGCAGGGGCCCGGCTGAGGAGAAATTGACCTCCTGGTCAAAATCCAGGGCCGGCATGATGCTGTGCTGTCCCAAAGCATGCCGTACCGCTACCTTGAGATAATTATAGACGAGGCGTTCGTCCTCAAACTTAATTTCCTGCTTGGTGGGATGTACATTGATGTCGATGTAAGAAGGATCGATATCAATAAAGATAATATACAAGGGGAAGGTATCCTTGGGGAGCAGGTCCTCGAAAGCGCCCATTACGGCGTGATTGAGGTAGCCGCTCTTAATAAAGCGGTTGTTGACGAAAAAAAGCTGATCGCCCCTGGTTTTCTTGGCAAATTCGGGTTTGCCCACAAAGCCGTTCAGGCGGAGGATATCGGTTTCTTCGTGAACCGGCACCAGCTTTTTATTGCTGTTACCGCCCAGCGCGGCTGTCACCCGTTGCCGCAGGTTGGCTGCCGGCAGGTGAAATATTTCCTGATTATTGTGATGCAGTGAAAAAAAGATGTCCGGATTGGCGATGGCGACGCGCTGGAACTCATCGAAAATATGTCGCATCTCCACAGTGTTGGATTTGAGAAAATTCCGACGCGCCGGCACGTTATAGAACAGGTTTTTGACGGAAATATTCGTTCCCGCCATGGTTTGACAAGGCTCCTGAATCTTAATTTCCGACCCTTCCACCACAAGCCGGGCGCCCAGCTCGTCGGCCTTCCGGCGCGTGCGCAATTCCAGCTGAGCCACCGCGGCGATCGAAGCCATAGCTTCTCCACGGAAGCCCATAGTACGGATGGCGAAGAGGTCGTCCGCACTGCGTATCTTTGAAGTAGCATGGCGTTCGAGTGACATCCGCGCATCGGTTTCTGACATGCCGCAGCCATTGTCGATCACCTGGATCAAGGTCTTACCCGCATCCTTCACAATGAGTTTGATACTGGTACTGCCGGCATCGACCGCGTTTTCCATCAATTCCTTAACAACTGATGCCGGTCGTTGAATGACCTCGCCAGCAGCGATTTGATTGGCTATAGCGTCGGGCAGCAGCTGAATAATGTCAGCCATAAGTTTTTATTCCTTTCGTATTCGATCCTTAAATAACGAAACTCCTCCTCAAAACGCGCCTCCTACTCAACATTCCGTTGAAAATGTCCGGCGGAGGATAGCTGTTGCGGGCTTACATTCCTCCACCGCCTTCAACCATCTGTACGATTCTCGGCAGGTAAACCACCAGAAACATATAGGACAAGGCAATCAACACAATGACGATGCCCAGAAGTACCAGATTGGAGCGGCGGGCCTCCCGTCGACGAAAATCGCTATTGCCATAGGAATAATGCCCCTTTCTTCTGAAACTACTGGAAATACGTGCCTTTGAGGCCTCTACAGAGTCATTTTTTCGTTCCTCCGCCACGCGAAGACGCTCTTCGAGCTCTTCTTTTTTCGGGTCCCAGTACCGCGTCTTATATTGAAATTGCTGGTGCTTGGGGACCTTAAAAAATTTCAACAATGCCATGATATAGATATTCTAAAATTGTAAAGAAAGTAAAATAAGGCTTTTCGTGCAATTTATAAAACCCTTTGTCTACCTATTAAGATGCCACAAAATCCATTTTTGTTGGATGAAGGAAAGAATGAGCAGGATTGGGTCTAAGGAATATTCCTCCTAACTTTGCAACTTATTTATTCTTTAAAACATTATTGAGACATCAATTGTGTCCTTTGCACATAGATGACGTCCTAAGAGCAGGAAAACATTTTGACTATACTCAAGCAGAATTCACAATGAGCGATGCGATCAAACACGAGTGCGGCATAGCCTTGATCAGGTTATTGAAACCGCTCGAATACTATCAGGAAAAATACGGGTCGGCGCTGTACGGCCTGGAAAAGCTGCGGCTGCTGATGCAGAAGCAGCGCAACCGCGGGCAGGACGGCGCCGGCATGGCCACCATCAAGCTGGACGTGCAGCCCGGCAAGAAATACATCAGCCGCAAGCGTAGCGTGGCGGCCAATTACATGGAGGATCTCTTCAATCAGGTTTTTCGCCATTTCGAAGATCTGCCTCAGGAAAAGCTCAATGATTCCGAGTGGCTCAAGAACAACAAACCCTACACCGGAGAGCTGATATTGGGACACCTGCGCTACGGCACCCACGGTGATAACTCCATCGAATCCTGCCATCCCTTTCTGCGGCAGAATAACTGGATTTCCCGCAACCTCATCCTCGCCGGGAACTTCAACCTGACCAACGTCGACGAACTCTTTGAAGAACTGGTCGATCTCGGTCAGTATCCCAAAGAGAAATCGGATACGGTCACCGTACTGGAGAAAATAGGCCATTTTCTCGATGATGAGGTACAGCGCCTGCACACCTGGTTCAAACCCGACGGCTACGGCAATGTGGAGATCAATGATCTCATCTTCCGGCACCTGGACATACAGCGCCTGCTTCGCCGGGCCAGCAAAAAGTTTGACGGAGGATACGTCATGGCCGGACTGATCGGTCACGGCGACGCTTTCGTCATGCGCGACCCCTCCGGCATACGACCGGCTTTCTATTACCAGGATGAGGAAGTCGTCGTGGTCGCTTCCGAAAGACCAGCCATCCAGACAGCCTTCAACGTTCATCACTCTACCATCAGGGAACTGACACCGGGGCATGCCCTCATCATTAAGAAGCACGGCAGCATCGAGGAAAAGCCATTCATCGAACAGCGCCCCCGCAGCGCCTGCTCTTTTGAACGCATATACTTCTCGCGCGGCAATGACCGCGACATCTACCTGGAACGCAAACAACTGGGCTATCAGCTCGTCGATGAGGTGCTCGAAGCCATCGACTACGATTTTAACAACACCGTATTTTCCTTCGTCCCTAATACTGCCGAAACGGCTTTCTACGGCCTGATCAAAGGGCTGGAGGACCGCCTCAACGAGTACAAGCAGGAGAAAATCGAAAAGCTCTGCGCAAAAAAGAAATTTAAGCCCGAAAAGCTGCAGAAAATCCTGGCCCTGCGGCCCCGCGTGGAAAAACTGGTCGTCAAGGACGCCAAAATGCGTACTTTTATCGCCGATACCACCTCCCGCGGACAAATGGTTTCCCACGTCTATGACGTCACCTACGGTATCGTACGCAACGATAAGGATACTCTTGTACTGCTCGACGATTCCATCGTCCGGGGCACTACGCTACGCGACAGTATCCTGCAGATCGTCTCGCGCCTGCGGCCCAAGCGCATCATCATCGTTTCTTCCGCTCCGCAAATCCGCTTTCCCGACTGCTACGGCATCGATATGTCTAAGATGAAGGAATTCGTCGCTTTCCGGGCCCTGGTCGCTTTGCTCGAACAACACAATATGGAGTACAAACTGGAGGAAGTATACGACCGCTCTAAGGCGCAGGAGAACTATCCGACCGGGGAACTCATCAACGAAGTGCAGGCACTCTACGACCTGTTCAGTTACCAGGAGGTTTCCGCCAAGATTGCCGAAATCGTCACTCCGCCGAACATCAAGCCGGAAGTCCAGGTCATCTACCAGACCCTGGAAGGGCTGCACAGAGCCTGCCCCGACAACAATGGCGACTGGTACTTCTCCGGCAACTACCCCACACCCGGTGGCAATCGCGTGGTCAATCGCGCCTTTGTCAATTATATGGAGGGAAAGGACGTGAGAGCGTATTGAGTTTAGAAGTTTAGCTAGCAGATCTGAAAACTAAACTTCCGGGTTAAGGCCGCTTTGCGCAAATTGAAGGGTTTGTAGTGAACGCAGCGCAGCCTTGAGCTCGCCCTCCAGAATTATGCTGATCCGGTGATGCTGGTCGCTGTGCTTTGGAAAATGCTCATCCGGACGGTATTGAAACTGATAAATTTTCAATCCGGGATAAGCCGCTTTTTTTCTCCAGGCTGACATTTAGGAAGCTGTTTATATAACTGAGCGTAAAGCCCAGTGGTCTTCAGCCAGTGGAATGAAAGCGAATGTTTGTCTTTTGAAGATTTTTGTTTCTATTGATTTAAAGACAAAAGGAAAAAGCAATAGTTGTAAAGCCCGTTACCCCAATCCCAGTTGCGGCAACAGATCGGCCGCCCGTTCCAGTGCCGGCGGCTTGCCGACGTCGAGCCACAGATCTTTGTCGTGCGGGTAAGCGAGGATGAGCTCCTTTTTCGCGGCTTCCAGGTACAGGTCGATGGTGGAAAACACTGCCGCTTCCGGGAAATAATCGAAAATAGCCGGACTGAGGATCTGTATGCCGCTGAACGCTAAGGGACGGGCGTTCTGCTGAGGCCGGCTCCAACGCTCGGCACCGCTGTGCCGGTTGCGCCATCCTACGAGCTGCCAATCTTCATCGAAAAGCAGATAACGGGAAGTGTCGCGGTCGCGAACGGCCAGCGTGGCCAGCGCCCCGGAACGCCGGTGGGATTCGTAAAGTGCCTTCAGGTCCAGGGAGCTCAATACGTCTACGTTTTGCAGCAGGAAGGGTTCCTTTCCTTTGAAAAACCACCGGGCCTTCTTCAGCCCGCCCCCCGTATTGAGCAACTGCGCTCTTTCATTGGATATGGTTATTTTCATTCCCAGCCCCTCCATTCCCTCCAAAAATTGCTCTACCTGGCCGGCGAAGTGATGCACATTGACCATCACCTCATCGATCCCAAACCATTTCAGGCGCCGGAGAGCGATTTCCAGCAAGGGCATGCCGGCAACTTCCACCAGCGCTTTCGGTTTGTCATTCGTTAATGGCCGCAGGCGCGTACCTAGTCCGGCGGCAAAGATCATAGCTTTCATATTAGAAGGATTGAAGGGGGAACTCAGTTTTTACCGGATGATACAGGATCATCCAATTTTTGAACTACACTGAAGTACAAAGAATGCGATTCCCTTAATATACGGTTTTGCATCAAAGATGTTGTCTGGATTTAAGAGCGGCGAAATCCCGGTTTTGAATAAGCGGGATACAATGGTTGAAAGGTATGGCTTCCAACATTTGAATCGCCTCCTTTATTATTCTTACATTTGTCCCTGGCAGGAATAACGTTTATGATTCGAGATACACTGGTCAAAATTTTATTGTCTCCCATCTCCTTGTTGTACGGACTTGGGGTAAGCATTCGCGATGTCCTCTACCGGAACAACTTGCTGAAGGGCGTTGAGTTTAACCTGCCTATCATATCGGTGGGTAACCTCTCCGTTGGCGGCGCGGGCAAAACACCGCATATCGAATATCTCATCCGCCTGTTGAAAGATTACCTGGAAGTAGCTACCCTCAGCCGGGGTTACAGCCGAAAAACCAAGGGCTACCTGACGGTGGAGCCCAATATGACAGCCGAGCAGGTAGGCGACGAGCCGCTGCAATTTAAGCGCAAGTATCCGGGTATCTATGTAACCGTAGCCGAGAGCCGCACTTTTGCTGTTCCCAAGATCATAATGGAGAAGCCCGAGACCCAGGTCATCCTCCTGGACGATGCATTCCAGCACCGCTCCATTCGCCCCGGGCTGAATATACTGCTGACGGAATTCAACAAACCCTTTACCCGGGATTTCCTGCTGCCTTCCGGCCGCCTGCGCGAATGGCGCTCGGCATATCGAAGGGCCGACGTAATTGTGGTGTCCAAATGCCCTCCAATCATTTCGGAGGAAGAACGGGCACAGCTCAGAGAAGAAATACACCCGCTACCTCATCAGAAGCTATACTTTTCCTATTATGACTATAGTCAGCCGTATCACATTTTCAACGGGCAGCTCCGGCTGCATTTGCGGGAAGATGTCGACGTACTGCTGATCTGCGCCATTGCCGGCACCGATTACCTGGTCTCCTATCTGGATGAGCAGGTCAGCACCGTCACCTCACTGGAATACGAAGACCACCATTACTTCACGAAGCACGACGTAGCCCATCTGCAATCCACCTTTGAGCGGCTGGAGTCGGACCGAAAGGTGATTCTGACTACGGAAAAAGACGCCATGCGACTTCAGCTGCACCGGCAATTTCTCCTCGAACAGCAATTGCCTATATTTGCACTTCCCGTCGAAGTAAAATTTCACTTTGATGACGGCGATCGCTTTGATGAGGATATTAAAAACTTTCTACTGAACTTCACGGTCTGATGCGCAGTAATTTTGTGCTCTACGGTATTTACCAGTTTCTAAAGCTTCTCGTCCGCATATCGCTGGGGCTTTTCTATCCCCAGACTCGGGTCACCGGAAGGGAGCACCTTAAACTAAAAGGGCCGACTTTGCTGGCCACCAATCATCCGAACACGCTGATCGATGCGCTCAACGGCGCCTCGCGGGTTGACGAGCAGGTTTTCTTTATCGTCAACGCCAGTATGTTTCAGTCGCCCCTTCAGCGTTGGTTTTTCACCACCTTTTACTGTATTCCCATCGAGCGGCCACAGGATACCAAAGGACGGCAGATCAACAATAAAGAAGCTTTCGACCGCTGCAACGAGCACCTCAGCAAAGGCGGGCACCTGTTCATCGCGCCCGAGGGCGGCAGTGTTCTCGAACGGGGCCTGCGTCCCCTGAAAACGGGCACGGCCCGCATCGGCTTTAGTGCTGAGCAGGAGCATGACTTCCAACTGGGCGTCCGCATTCTTCCCGTTTGTTTCAATTACGAGCAGGCGAATAAATTCGGTACCCGTTTACTCGTCAATGTAGGAGAACCCATCCTCCTCAACGATTTCGAGGCAGCCTGCGCCGCCGATGCCCGGCAAGCAGCCAAGCGCATCACTGGTCTGCTGGAAGACCGCATGCGCCGCCTGCTCATCGACACTAATAGCCCGGAAGAGGACCAGCTCGTTCGGCGCCTTGAGACCATCCTGAGAAATGAAATCCCCGATCATCAGGAGGCCCAGTTTCACCGCAGCAAACGCCTGATCGCCTCGCTACGCCGGCTGCAGAAAGAAGATCCTGCTGCTTACCAGGGCTACGAACAACAAGTGAGCAATTACTTCCAGCTGCTGGAGCAACAGCGGCTCGATGATACTGTGCTCAGCCAGGCTATGCATAACCGCCCCGTCCGCCATCTAACCGGAGCCCTGGCGCTGTTGCTGGGACTACCCGCTTTTCTCTATGGTCTGGGCAATAATTTTCTCCCCTACTTTATCCCCAAATGGATAAACCGACGGCTTGATCTTTACATCGGCTATCACGCGACTGTGAAGATTCTCTGCGGCCTGCTCACCTTCCCTCTGTTTTACACCCTGCAAACCTGGTTGATCGCCCAGCTGACGGCATGGCCACTGCCATTGATCTATTTTATCAGCCTCATTCCCCTCGGCTATTTCGCTCACTGGTATCCGGGCTTTTACCGGCAGGTTGGCGCCCGCTGGGGGTGGAAACAGCTACAGCACCAGCAATCCGGCTTGCCCCGGAAAATTTTGGAAGAACGGCGCGAAATATGGAGCCGTATCCGGGAATTTATCTGACCCACAAAAAAGCGCCGCCCCTCACGCTCTTTCCCCGCCAAGCATTCAACTTTCCTTACCTTTCCACCGGTATTTCAAAATAAGATCTCTTGATTCTACTATTCCTTTTTCTGGCGGCCACCTTGGTCCAGCTCTTCTTCTGGAGTTTTTTCTTTGCGCGTCTGGCCTTTTACCGGCCTGTACCCCGCAGTACGAATATGGAGCACAAACCGGTTTCCATTGTCATCTGCGCTCGTAATGAAGCGGAAAACCTTCGAAAAAATCTGCCCCATTTCCTAAATCAAAACTACCGTTCCTTTGAAATAATAGTAGTAAACGATAATTCATCTGACAAAACAGAGCAGGTTCTCTTGGAATTTCAGCAAAAAAGTCCGAAATTACGAGTCATAAACCTTTACAATCCTACCTTCCCCGGTAAAAAGACTGCGCTATCTACAGGAATTAAAGCCTCCAAATACGATTTCATCTTGCTCAGCGATGCCGACTGCCGGCCTCGCAGCCGCCAGTGGATTCGTCAAATGCAAGCCCCGATACAGGGAGAGATCCGCATCGGTTTGGGATATAGCCCTTACCGGGACGCATCAGGATGGTTGAACCGTTTTATACGGTTTGAAACTGTTTATACCGCGACGCAGTATCTGTCTTTCGCCCTGGCCGGCATCCCCTATATGGGCGTCGGACGGAACCTTGCCTACCACAAAGAGCTTTTCCAAAGTACACGAGGCTTTCAAAAACATATGGATATACTATCGGGCGACGACGACCTCTTTGTCAATGAAGTC
>Ga0209949_1000049_pt1 | contig 72223 bp, 60 predicted proteins | sample SalPonC_black_MG_FD_185711 | JGI IMG/M metagenome (GOLD analysis project Ga0209949, IMG submission 185711) | Salt pond soil microbial communities from South San Francisco under conditions of wetland restoration - Salt Pond MetaG... | ecosystem: Environmental > Aquatic > Marine > Intertidal zone... | reverse complement strand
GACACCACGAGTCTGCTCGAGGGGATCGAGCGCTTCGTGAAGGGGCGTCCCGATCGTCTGCAGCGGCTGCGCGACGGACTGGGATCGGTCGAGGACTGACCCCGGCCCCGCTCTCCGCCCGGACGAGGCCGTCCCCGCCGTCGGGGGCGGCCTTCGTCGTCGGGGCCGATCCGTGCTAGCCTGCGCGCCGTCGACGCTTCCCGAACCACGGACCACGACCATGCCCGGCCCCGTCTACACCCCCATCGTCGGTACCCTCGGGTACGTTCTCAGCCCCGACGGGAACCAGGTCCTGCTCGTCCACCGCAACGCGCGCGAGGACGACCAGCACCTCGGCAAGTACAACGGCCTGGGCGGGAAGATGCATCCGGACGAGGACGTGGTCACCTGCATGCGCCGCGAGCTCCACGAGGAGGCCTCGATCGAGGTCACGCGCATGAGCCTGCGCGGAACGGTCAACTGGACCGGCTTCGGGCCCAAGGGCGAGGACTGGCTGGGCTTCCTGTTCCGGATCGAGGCCTTCGAGGGAACGGTGCCCGAGCGCAACGACGAGGGAACGCTCGAGTGGCACCCCGTCGATCGGATCCTCGAGCTGCCCATGTGGGAGGGTGATCGGCTGTTCCTGCCGTTGGTCTTCGACGACGATCCGCGCCCCTTCCACGCCTACATGCCCTACGACGGCGACCGGCCGCGCGACTGGACCTGGGTCCGGCTGTAGCCGGGGCACTGGCCCTGACGCGCCCGTGCCTGTAGGCTCCGCTCCGCCTCACGTCGACACGGAAAGGGAAACCCCATGGAAACGGGACTTCGCGACAAGGTCGTTCTGATCACCGGTGCGTCCGGTGGCATCGGCAATGCGCTCGCCCGCGTCTTCGCCGACGAAGGAGCGATGCTCGTCCTGCAGGGACGCTCGCAGTTCGAGGCGTTGCAGGCCTTCGCGGCCGAGCAGGGCTGGCACGATCGGGCCCTGTGCCTGCAGTTCGACGTGGCCGATCGCGAGGCGACCTTCGAGGCCGTGCGTCGTGCCGCGGTCCACTTCGGCCGCATCGACTGCTGCGTGGCGAACGCCGGCGTCTGGCCCGAACCCGACATCCCGCTGTACGCCATGAGCGAAGAACGCGTGCGCAGCACCGTCGACACGAACCTGCTCGGCGCAGTGTGGACCACCCAGGCCTTCCTGGATCAGCTCGCCGAGAACGGGCCACGTGACGACGGCGACGGCGCTTCGTTGGTGTTCATCGGATCGACGGCCGGCCGTTTCGGCGAGCGCGACCACGCCGACTACAGCATGACCAAGGCGGGCATGAGCGGGCTGGTACGCACGCTCAAGAACGAGATCGTGCGGATCGATCCCTACGGGCGCGTGAACATGGTCGAACCGGGCTGGACGGTGACGCCGATGGCCCGCACCGCGCTCGCCGACGACCAGGGTCTGAAGCGGGTGCTGCAGACCCTGCCCATGCCCCAGCTCGGACGCGCCGTCGACATCGCGCGCACCGTGGCGGTGCTGTGTTCGCCGAAACTGTCGCGCCACACGAGCGGTGAGATCCTCACCGTGTCCGGGGGCATGGAGGGCCGCGTGCTGTGGGAGCGCGACGCGATCGACACCGACGCCGTGCGTCGCCGGATCCGGGACGAATCATGAGGCCGCGGATCGTGGTCGCCGCAGCACTCCTGCTCGCCGCCTGTGGCGCCGACACCGCCCGCGTCGAGGATCTCGCCTCGGAGTCCGCGCCCGCCACCGGCCTCGAACTTCGATCGGCCTCCGGCACCCGCGACGGAGACCGCACCGAGGCCCGCTTCGAGTTCTCCGACGGCACGCGCACGCTCGTGCTCGAGCTGGCCCTCTCCTACGATCCGCAGCCCGTGCTCGCCGGAGGACGATGGTCGCTCGGGACCGACGGCGGAACGATCCGTGCGGAGTCCGTGCGCTTTGTCGGCGGCCAGGGGGAAGGACCCAGTGTGGGCGGGGTGTACGTGCTCCGTGACGACGACGGCGACCGCTTCCGGGTGCACCTGCCCCTCACCCGTGTGGCGGACCCCTGGTCGGCCTCGCCCTGAGTCCGATCGACGGATCGTGCCTCGGAGCACACGCCTGGGCCGCGACCGAACACCACCGCTTCCCGGAGACGGCCCGTGCGTGACGCAACGCCTCCCGATCCCGTCGCCGACGAACCCCTGTACCGACAGGTGGCCCGGCGGATCGAGTCGATGATCGAGGGCGGAACCTTCGCGCCGGGCGAGCGCCTTCCCTCGGTGCGGCGTCTCGGCCGGCAACTGTCGGTGAGCGTGACGACCGTGCTCGAGGCCTACCGTCTCCTGGAGGAACGACAGCTCCTCGAGGCACGACCCCAGTCCGGCCACTACGTCCGCACGCCGCCGCCGCGCGCGCCGATCCCCGCGCGCACCGCGAGCGCCGATCGGCCCGGTCCGCCCGAGGTCTCCGACCTCGCCCTGCGCTTCCTCCACGAGGCGCAGCGGCCGGGCGTCCTGCCGCTCGGCGCCGCCGTCCCGCACCCCGACTTCCTGCCCCTGGCCCGCCTCAACCGCCTGCTGGTCCAGGCGGTGCGCCGGGATCCCTCGGCCAGCCACTCCTACGACCAGGTGGCCGGCCTCGAGGCCCTGCGCGTGCAGATCGGCCGGCGCGCGCTCGACGCGGGTTGCGCTCTCTCCCCCGAGGAGATCGTGACCACGAGCGGAGCCCAGGCCGCGGTCCACCTCTGCCTGCGAGCGGTGACGCGACCCGGGGACACGGTGGTCGTCGAGACGCCCACCTACTACGGACTGCTCGAGGCCCTGGAGTCGTTGCACCTCGAGGCCCTGGAGGTCGCCACCGATCCGCGCACGGGAATCCTGCTCGAGGAACTGGAATCGGTGCTCGAGGCCCGCGCCGTGGCCGCCTGCGTCCTGTCGCCGAACTACGGAAATCCCCTGGGCCACTGCATGCCCGACACGCACAAACGCGAACTGCTCGCCCTGCTCGCCCGACAAGACGTCCCGTTGATCGAGGACGACGTCTACGGTGAGCTGTCCTTCGACGCCACGCGCCCCCGCGCCGCCAAGGCCTTCGACCGCGACGGGCGCGTGCTCCTGTGCTCGAGTTTCTCGAAGAGCGTCGCGCCGGGCTACCGGATCGGGTGGACCGCACCGGGGCGCTACCGGACGCAGGTCGAGAAGCTCAAGTTCAGCAGCTCGGTGGCCACGGCCACGCCCACGCAGATGGCCCTGGCCGCCTTCCTGGCCGACGGCAGCTACGAGCGCACGCTGCAACGCCTGCGCGGGACCTACCGTGAACTCAGCTCCCGCATGGCCGCGGCCATCGCCCGTGACTTCCCGCCGGGCACGCGCGTGAGCCGCCCGGACGGCGGGCACGTCCTGTGGGTGGAGATGCCCGAGAGCGTCGACGCCGTGGCACTGCACGAGGCGGCGCTCGAAGAAGCGATCAGCATCGCACCCGGGATCCTGTTCTCCGCCAGCGGCCGCTATCGCAACTGCGTGCGGCTGAACTGCGCGCTGCCGTGGGACGAGCGCCTCGAGACCGCATTGCGTCGGCTCGGGGAGCTGGCCCGGCAGCAGGTCGGAGCGGCCCGCTGATCGACCGTCTCGGCCCACTCCGTCGCGAGCCGTCCTGCCGCGGACTTGGCCCGCGGTGCGGACTCGTCCTAGTGTGTCGGTTCCTTCTCCCCCGACCCGGGCCCGTCCGATGCTCCACCGATTCCCGCTCTCGCTGGCCGTGCTCGTCGCGTCCGTCACCGGCGTGTCCCTCGCCCGCGCCCAGGACGCCCCCGACGGCTCGAGCGACTCCCCCTACGTGATCGAGATCCCCGACTCGGTCCGCACCACCTACACGTCGAGCGCCGACGAACCCCTCGTGCTCGAGACCCAGGAGGTCACGGCCCGGCGCGTGGTCCGCGAGGCCGGAGCGGATCGGGTCGAGATCGGCGAACTGCTGCTCGAGACGCGCGACGGCGGCTCGGTGGCCGACCTCGGAACGCTGCTGCCGTCGACGCAGTTCACCGTGAACTCGCGTGGCGAAGCACTCTTCCTGGTCCGGGGTTCCCAGGAACGCCACCTGCGCGTGGAGCTCGACGGGATCCCGCTGACGGTGCCCTGGGACGAGCGCACCGACCTCGGCCTCCTGCCGCTGATCGGCGTGGGCGAGATCGTCGCGCACCGCGGTGTGAACAGCGCGCTCGATCCGCCGAACACCCTGTCCGGATTGATCGAGATGAGGACGCGGCAGCGGAAGACCCCGGGCCACGAGACGCGCCTGCAGGTGATCGGTGCCGAAGCGAACGGACTGCAGGCCGGCCTGCTGCACGAACGGCGTGACGGACCGTGGTCGACGACCGTCGCCGCCGAACACCGGCGCCGCGACGGCTTCCTGCTCCCCGGTGACGCGGACCTGGACTTCCACCAGGATCCCGACCGCCGCCTCCGCCTCAACAGCGAGATCGAACAGACCGCTCTGCTCGCGCACTTCGGGCGCGACGTGGGCGAGACCGGCGACGTGCGCCTGCTCCTGCAGGCCAGCGACGCGTCGAAGGAGGTCCCACCCGAGGGTCACGTGGCGGACGCCCGCTTCTGGCGCTACCCGACGACCCAGCGTCTGCTGGTGGGTCTGGCGAGTGATCTCCACCGCGGACCGTGGAGCGCCGAGGTGGCCGCGTCACTGGACCTCTACGGTCAGGTGATCGAGAGCTACGAGAGCGCCGACTACGAGACCATCGAGGACGTCGAGGAGAACGACGACCGCACGCTCCTCGGGCGTCTGGTCCTGCGCCGCGACCTGGGCGAGCGGTGGACCCTGGCCGCCCGCGCCAGTGCACGGAACAGCCTGCACGAGGACAACCAGGGCGCGGGCGCCACCGAGCTCGAGATCGAGCAGAACCTCGTGGCCACCGGCGCCGAGGCCACCTTCCGTCCCGATGACGTGTGGCGAGTGCGCTTCGGCGCGGGTTACGAGGGCGCCACCACCCCGAAGACCGGCGACAAACCCTCGCGCGACGGTGACCACGAGCCCGTGGTGCACGCAGCCGTCGAGCACGACGTCGGGCGCGCGCACCGCGTGCACCTCACCGCCTCCCGGCGTCCCCGCTTCGTGTCGATGCGCGAGCTCTTCTCCGGTGCGCTCGAGCGCTTCCAGGTGAACCCCGACCTCGGGCCGGAGACCCAGAACTCCTTCGAACTCGGTTGGTCGCGCAGCAGCGACCGCCTCGATCTCTCGGCCAACGGCTTCTGGACCGAGATCGACGGTTCGATCGAGCAGATCCGGCTGCCGAACGGCCGCCGCCAGCGAGTGAACCTCGACGCGGTGCGCAGCGTCGGGGTCGAACTCGGCCTGGTCGCGCGTCCGCTCCGGGGTCTGACCCTCGACCTGCAGCACACCCAGATGGTCACCCGCAGCGAGGTCGACGGTGATTTCGACGGCCGCGTGGCCGACCGCCCCGACTGGCTGAGCACCTTCGCCGCCAACTACGTCCACCCCAGCGGGCTGCTCGCGCGGGCGGAGTTCGTGGGAGTGGGTCCGCGCTACTCGCTCGACGACCGCAAGGACCCACCACTGACCCCGTTGACCCGGATCGATCCGTCGCTGCGCTTCAACGTGCGCATCGGCTGGCGCCACTTCGGCACCGGGTGGTACCAGGGCAGTGAGATCTTCGCCCGGGTGGACAACGTCTTCGACGCCGACACCGCCACGCAGCTCGGGCTGCCCGAACCCGGCCGGACCCTGCGCCTGGGCGTGCGGGTCGACGTCGGCGGCTGACCCACCGAGCCGGGAGGACCCATGGCCACCTACGCGATCGGCGACGTCCAGGGATGCCACCGCACGCTGCTCGAGCTGCTGCGGGCGATCGAGTTCGACCCCGATCGCGATCGCGTCTGGTTCGCCGGAGATCTGGTGAACCGCGGCCCGCGCTCGCTCGACGTGCTGCGCTGGGCCCGGGATCACGACGACTGCATCGTCTCGATCCTGGGCAACCACGACGTCCACCTCCTGGCCCGCTCGATCGGAGGAGCCCCTCTGCGCCCGAAGGACACCTTCGGCGACGTGCTCGACGCTCCCGATCGCGACGAGCTGATCACGTGGCTGCGCCACCGACCGCTCGTGCACGAGGAGGGCGACTTCCTGATGCTCCACGCCGGCGTGCTCCCGGTCTGGGACCGCGCCCGCGCGCTCGAACTGGCCCACGAGGCCGAACGCGCACTGCGCGGCCACGACCACGTCGAGTTGATCATGTCGCTGGCCGAGAAGCAGGCCGTGCACTGGACCGACACCCTCGATCAGGACGCGCGCATCCGATCGACGATCCGCGTCCTGTGCAACCTGCGCACCTGCACCCCCGACGGGCAACCCGCCTTCGACTTCGCGGGGCCACCGAGCGAGGCGCCCGAGGACCGCATCCCCTGGCATCGATTCCCGGGTCGGCGTCCGCTCGGCGCGACGGTGGTCTGCGGTCACTGGGCGGCGCAGGGCCTCGTGGTCCGCGACGACATGATCGCGCTCGACACCGCCGCCGTGTGGGGCAACTCGCTCACGGCGATCGATCTCGACACGCTCGAGACGACGGCAGTTCCGCTGCACGACGAGGTGGACGTCTAGCCGCCGGTCTCCACACGACGTCGCTGCGCCACGTGCGCCAGGGCACAGGCCAGCGTGAAGTACAGGGTGAACTCGACCTCGTCGTCGGTCTGGAAGACCTGGAAGAGACCCGCCGCCAGCAGGGCGACGTGCGCGGCGAGTGCACCGACCACGATCCAATCGGCACTCCCGTCGGGGCGCCGCCTCCATCTCCACAGGAACACGATCAGCGCTCCGGCGAACAGGAGCCCGAACCCGAGCATGGGAATGCCGCCATTGACCGCCTGCATGAGGTAGTCGTTGTGGGCGTGCGCGCGGCTGTCGTAATCACCCGGGACCTCGTGGCCGAGCATCATCGCGCGGAAGTTCCCGGGACCGAATCCCGTCCACGGTCGGTCGGCGATGCCGTCGATACTGCTCTGCCACAACAGCAGACGGGTCTGCTCGGTCGACAGATCGAGCGCGTCGACGTAGCGCTCGCGCATGGTCGGACTCACCAGGGCGGCGACCACCGTCACGGCCAACACGACGGCGGCCACCAGACGCCGCTTCCACGGCAACACGAGGAGCAGCACCGCGAACCCGGCGAGGGCACCGATCTGGGGACTGCGCGCGTAGCTCCAGTACAGCCCGAGCGACAGCAGCACCAACGTCGACACGCCGAATCCGCGGTGGACGAGCCCCCGGGTCCGTGCACCGGTCCCGCCGAACACGACACGGGCCAGGGCCAACAGCCACAGCACCACCACGTGACCGCCGTAGGTCAGATGGTGATTGTAGAAGGCCTCGATCTCCCACCGGTCGCCGCGCATGGGCGGAACGTGGTCTCGGAAGGGAATCGACCCCGTCAGGTACTGGAGGATCCCGAACACGGCCACGAGCGCACCGACCGCGACGTAGACCACGAGCACACGGTCGACGCGGGTCCGCGCGAAGACCATGAGACCGGTCGCCGACAGCAGGAAGAGCTTGATCCACAGCTCCTTCGCCCAGGTCAGCCATTTGGCCGGGTAGGGGTCCGCCGTGGCCGTGGCCAGCGCACTCCACAGGACCATTCCCAGAACGCCGACGAACACCCAGCGCGGAATCGCCGCACGGGCCGGAGCGTGCAGGGCCAGCGCGACCGCCCCGGTCACGAGCACGGTCACACCGAGGATCGACCCGGCGGCCAGCGAGAAGGGCGTGGCCACGACGAAGGCGTACACCAGGAAGGCCGCGGTGCTTCGGAATCGATCGGCGGACATGGAGAGGCGGCACCTGTCGGCGTCGGCTGCGCCCTCACGGCGCCGCCGGTGGAGGATCCGGTCGGAGCGGCCGGAGTCTATCCCCCCACCCCCGTCGTCACAAGAGTTCACGACGATGCGGAACTGTAGGCGCGGAGGGCTCGCTTCCACACCCAGAGGGTGATCGCGAACATCGCGACGGTGACCGCGAGCAGGTGGCCGACGATCGTCCACGTCGGCTCGTCGAGCACCGCCCTGGCCGGGAAGCTGGCCATGAGACCGAAGGGCAACACGGTGACCAGGATCCGCCGGACCCAACCGTGGAAGATCGCATCGGGCCGTTCCATCGCCCGCGTCAGCAGGAAGAACACCGACCCCAGCCCCCGGCCCGAATGGATCCAGAACACCGGCAACAGCATCAACAAGTGCACCAGGGCGTACAGCACCGTTCCGTTGACCAGCATGAACGCGAACACCGCGAGTTCGCCGGCCCCGGGCCACACCGGCAGCCGCGCCAGAGCCCACACCAGCACTCCCGCGGCCAGCAACAGGTTCACGAAAGAGTTGGCCGCGAACTCGCGCAGGGTCAGGAAGAAGAGCGGCGAGACCGGCCGCACGAGATAGTAGTCCAGATCCCCCTTGTTCACGTGGATCGGCAACCAGTAGAGGTTGTTCGCGAACACGGTCATGTTCAGGCCGTCGACCACGAGATAGGCGCCCACGAAGACCATGACCTGTCGCTCGTCCCATCCCGCCAGCAGATCGGTGTGCACGTAGAGCACGCGGTAGAAGCCGATGTTCACGGCGTAGTAGAAGGCGTCCATGACCACGCGGAACCAGAAGTCCACACGGAACTCGAAAGCCTTCGAGAACGAGAACCTCAGGAAGTACAGATACAGGTGGAGATATCGGGCCATCAGATCCCCACCCCCGTGTAGCGCCGTGAGCCGCGCGCGTGGATCCATCGGGCCAGCGCCGCGAAGGCCACCGTCCAACCCACGAGCAGGGCCATGGCCTTCACGTAGGCGCCGGGTCCGATCTCGCCGAGGATCGTGCGGATCGGAAACGACAACAGGGGCGCGAAGGGGAGGACCTCCAGGATCTGTTGCCCGAGCTCGGGGAAGAGACTCAACGGGATCATGCCACCGCCGAGCAGGCGGATCGCGAAGCGCAGCATGACCAGCAGGCTCCACACGTTGTCCGCCCAGTAGGCCACCAACTCCAGGCACGCCGCCATGTGGAAGTACAGCGCACTGGCCGCGATCGCGGCGATCACCCCGAACAGGAGACCCACCCAGGTGATCTCGAAGGGTTCGGGCACTCCACGCCAGGAGACGTACACACCGAGGGCCAGGAACAGTTGCACCAGTGCGATCGTCGACACGGCCAGGTGCAGCACGTACTTGTAGCCGAACAGGGGAACCGGATACACGAGGTACCGCGTCAGCGTGCCGTCGTAGATCTCGTTCGACAGGAACCCCATCTCGGGACCGCGGGAGATCTTCTCGACCAGAGGCACGAGCAGGTAGTACAGCACGAGCGCCTGCAGTCCCATGCCCCCGACGGTTTCGGTGCCGCGCGCGCGCAGGATCGCGTCCCAGAGGAACCACGCCAGGCCCACCTGCACGATCAGCGAACCCGCGAAGTCGAGCCAGAAGTCCACGCGATAGCTCAGGAGCTTGCGCAATTCCGACGACCAGGCCGGAAGGATCCAACCGTACCGAGTCCTCATCCCCGCCCCTGCTGCAGAGCCTCGATGATCGTCCCGATCTCGGGCTCTTCGATGCTCAGGTCCCGCACCGGCAGGTTCGCCAGGACGTGTCCGGCGGCACCGGCCACGTCGTCGCGGGCCACGCGGAGACGCAGCACGTCCTCTTCGTGGTCGATCAGCTGCATACCGGGTCCATGCACGTGTCCGCGGAAGTCCCGGTGGGCGTGCTCGGCCTGCAGGTGCACCACGATCACCTTGTCGCGGGCGTAGTCGCGCATCAGCCGGTCACGCGATCCGTCGTAGACGACCTCGCCCTCGCGCAGGATGACGATCCGCGGGCAGAGGCTCTCGATGTCCTCCATGTAGTGCGAAGTCAGGATCATGGCCGGCTGCCGCTCGCGCTGGTACTCGAGGATGAATTCGCGCATGGCGCGCTGGGCGGTGAGGTCGAGTCCGATCGTCGGCTCGTCGAGGAACACGACGTCGGGATCGTGCAGGAGCGCGGCGATCAGCTCCATCTTCATGCGCTCGCCCAGACTCAGTCGGCGCACCTGGACGTGGAGCTGGTTCTTCACGTCGAGCGCCGTGGCCAGGCGCTCGAGGTTCTCGGCGTGGCGCTCGGGCGGGACACGGTAGATCTCGCGCAGCAGCAGGAATCCGTCGGCCGCGGGCAGGTCCCACCACAACTGCGCCTTCTGCCCCATGATCAACGCGATGCGGCGACGGTAGTCGTCTTCGCGCTCCCAGGGGGTGTGGCCGAGGACCCGCGCCTCGCCCCCACTGGGGTGCAGGATCCCGGTCAGCACCTTCACCAGCGTGGTCTTGCCCGCCCCGTTCGACCCCACCAGTCCGACGATCTCGCCGGCCCCGACCCGCAGGTCCACGCCCTTCAGCGCGTGTTTCTCGACCTGTTCACGGACGAACAACGCCTTGACCGAGGCCCGCAGGCCGGGGCGCTTGCGGTGCACGCGGTAGGTCTTGCGGAGGTCGTGGACTTCGATCAAGACGAGGCTCGGATTCGGGGTGTGGGCGGCGGATCCGCGACCGGAGTTGATCCGGAAGGCGGACCCGTGCGAAGAAACAGCAAGGCCCCCGGGTCCGCCAAGACGGCGCCGGGGATCCGCGTTCCCCTTTCCGAAGCAGGAGACCCGACGTGACCCCGAAGTTCCGCTCTCTGCCCACGATCCTGGCGGTGGCCCTCGCCATCACCACCCTGGCCACGACCTTCGCCGTCGCCGCCGGCACGGACAGCAAGGAAGAACCCGCGAACACCGCCGAGAGCCTCTACAACGAGGGCCTCGAGTTGGCCGAGCAGGGCCGCTACGCCGACGCGCGCGAGAAGTTCGAGGCCGCCCACGCCGAAGACGACCGTGACCCGGAGACCGTGAACATGCTGGCCTTCACGCTGCGCAAGACGGGTGAGCTGGAGAAGGCCTTCGCTTTGTACGAAGAGGCGCTCGCGCTGCGCGACCGCTTCCCCGAGGCGCGCGAGTACCTGGGTGAGGCCCACCTCCAGGCCGCGCTGCAGCAGGTGGAGATCCTGCGCTCGTACGGGCCGGACGGGGCCGAGCAACTCGAGTCGCTGCTGGGTGCGATCCAGCGGGCGGCGGCCGACGCCGCGGGCGAGGACTTCGAGGTGCAGCCGACGAACTGGTGATCGGAGGCGGCCGCGCTCCGAGTCGGGGCGCGGCCGGGTTTCGCGGTACCAATCCGGGTCGGTTCGACGCTATGCTCCGCCGATGCGGCCCTGCCCCGAATGTTCTCATCCCAATCCGGACGACGCGACGGTCTGCGCCGGTTGCGCGGCGCCGCTGGGCGCGCTCGACGCCACGAGGATCGTGGGCCCGGGGTCCCCGGCGGGCGAAACCTCCGCCCCCGACGATCCGGCCCACGTCTTCGCACCGGGAACGATGCTGGCCGGCCGCTACCGCATCGTCGCCCTGCTCGGCCGCGGCGGCATGGGAACCGTCTACCGTGCCGACGACCTCAAGCTCGGACACTCGGTCGCCCTGAAGTTCCTGCCCACCGGTCTCGAGAGCGACCCCGATCGTCTGCGCCGTTTCCTCGACGAGGTCCGCACCGCACGGCAGGTGAGCCACCCGAACGTCTGCCGGGTGCACGACGTCGACGAGATCGACGGGCGCCACTTCCTGAGCATGGAGTACGTCGACGGCGAGGACCTCTCGTCGCTCCTGCGCCGCATCGGCCGGCTCCCGGAGGAACGGGCGGTGACCGTGGCGCGGCAGATCTGCGCCGGCCTGAGCGCGGCGCACGAGGCCGGCGTCCTGCACCGCGACCTCAAACCCGCCAACGTCATGCTCGACGGCCGCGGCCGCGTGAAACTGACGGACTTCGGCCTGGCCAGCCTGGTCGACGACTCCGACTCGACCGAGGTGCGCGCGGGTACGCCCGCCTACATGGCCCCCGAGCAGCTCGCGGGCCGTGAGGTCACGGTCCGCAGCGACATCTACGCACTCGGCCTCGTCCTGTACGAGCTGTTCACCGGCCGGCCGGTGTTCCACGCCGACACCGTGGCCGAGCTCTCCTCGATGCACGCCTCGAGCCTGCCGTCGCGGCCCAGCAGCCATGTCCGCACGCTCGACCCGGCGATCGAGCGGGCGGTCCTGCGCTGTCTCGAGAAGGACCCCGCCCACCGTCCCGCCTCGGCGATCCAGGTGGCTGCGGCCCTGCCGGGCGGCGACCCACTGGCCGCAGCCCTGGCCGCCGGCGAGATCCCTTCGCCCGAGTTGGTCGCCGGAAGCGGCGCGCGCGAGGGACTGGCGACCTGGAAGGCCCTCGGCCTCGGCGTGCTCGCCGTCGCATTGATCCTCGGGGGTTCGACCTGGGCCGCGAGCATGAGCTGGATCGCCTACGTGCCCTTCGAGAAGCGCCCTGCGGTCCTGCAGGACCGCGCCACCGAGCTGATCGCCGAACTGGGTTACACCGAAGAGGCCTACCGCGACCCGGCGGACCGGGCCTGGGGATGGTTGATCTGGAACGGCGTCCTGCAGGCCGTGGCGGCCGCGGACTCCTCGGCGGCTCGCTGGGACAGCGTGCGCGAACGGCCGGACGTGGGTGGCTACTGGTACCGGCAGTCACCCCGATGGATCGTACCCGAGGCCGAGGGAATCCCCGTCCTCGTGCGCGGCCCGGTCGGGATCGTCGATCCGACGGCGTCGGTCGCCGGCGAGGTCTCGGTCCTCTTCGACCTCGACGGCAGTCTCCGCCGCTTCGAAGCCCTGCCCCGTCGACTCGCGCGCGAAGGACCGAGCGAACCCGACTGGACACCGCTCTTCGAGGCGGCCGAGCTCGACACGTCGCGCTTCCGATCGGTGCCCCCGCGGTACCAGCGCTTCCTCGCCCCCGACCTCCGCCGGGCCTGGGTCGGCACGATCGCCGCCCAGCCGGGCGTCGAGTACCGGGTCGAGGCAGGAGCCTCGGAGGGCCGACCCGTCCTGTTCAACGTGACGCAATCCTCCACACTGGAATCGCTGGCCACCGTCGAGCGCGCCGGCCGGATCTCCGGACTGGACCTGCTGTGGGAGGCCATGCCCGCCATCCTGATCCTGGCCGTGGTCGTGTGGGTCGCAGTGGCGGCGACGCGGAACTTCGATCGCGAACGGGTCGACGAGCTCGGTGCCCACCGCTTCGCGATCGCGATGTTCATGTTGTCGTTCCTCGGAACGGCCCTGCGCTCGCACCTCCTCTGGACCCCGCAGTTCCCGGCGGAGGTGTGGAATCTGATCGCGGGCTCCACGTTCATCGCCGTGGTGTCGTGGGGACTCTTCGTCGCGGCCGAACCGCTCTGCCGCCAGGTCTGGCCGTCGATGTTCGTGTCGTCCTGCCGGATGCTGCGCGTCGATCGCACCGGGGTCCGCGACCCCCTGCTCGGACACTCGGTCCTCGTGGGGCTGATCGCGGCCGGACTGCTCTTCACCGTGCTCGTCCCGGGATTGCGCTGGCTGCAATCCCTCTTCAGCGAAACGGCGTCGTGGCCGCTGAGCATCAACCTCGATCTGGTGACGGGCGGCCGCCTGGCCCTCGGCAGCGTCCTGAACGTGACCATGGCCGTGGCGATGGCCTTCCTCAACGTGGCCGCACTGGTCGTGATCCAGCGCATGGTGCGACGCCGCCGCGTGTCGATCGTGCTCGCCATCGTCCTCTGGGTCCTCATCGACGAGCCCGGCACCGTGAACGGCTTCGTGATCTCGCTGCTGGCCCACGTCGGCCTGATGATCGTTCTCCTCCGGTGGGGCGCGCTGGCCATGGTCGTGGCGACCGTCGGACAGGGTCTCGCGTGGCACGCCCGGGCCGTCGACCTCACGCACTGGACCAGCGAGGGGGCGGTGTTCGCGTTGATCGCCCTGGTCGCGATGGCGGCCTACGGCGTCTGGGCGGCCACCGGCAAGGCCACCGCAACGGCCCACTGACCGTTCGCCGCGAGCGCTGGACAGCCGAAACCACGCTCCTTACCCTTTCGTACTCCGAATCCGATTCGCGCGAGGAGTGACCGCCGCCTGCCCCGGACCGCTCCCACGACCACTGGCCCCTCGAACCACGAGAGATCCAGCCATGACCCGACCCCGACCGTTGCGTACGGGATTGCCATTGCTCGCGCTGGTGATCCTGCTCGCGCCGTCCCTGGCGACGGCCCAGACCAAGCTCCTGCGCTTCCCCGACATCCATGCGAACAAGGTCGTCTTCTGCTACGCGGGCGACCTGTGGACCGCACCCGCCGGCGGCGGCTCCGCGGTGCGTCTCACCACCCATCCGGGACAGGAACTGTTCCCGCGCTTCTCGCCCGACGGCAAGTGGATCGCCTTCACCGGCCAGATCGACGGCGACGAGCAGGTCTACGTGATCCCGTCCACCGGGGGCGTGCCGAAGCAGCTCACCTTCTACCCGGCTCGCGGTCCGCTGCCGCCGCGCTGGGGCTACGACAACCAGGTCTACGGCTGGACGCCCGACGGCGAGAAGGTCCTCTTCCGCTCGCTGCGTGACGGCTGGGACCTGAGCGACTCGCGTCTCTACACCGTGGGCGTCGAGGGCGGCCTGCCCGAGGCCCTCGCGATGCCGGTGTCCGGAGGCGGGGATCTGTCGCCCGAGGGCGACCGGGTCGTCTACTCGCCCCTGTTCCGCGATTTCCGGACCTGGAAGCGCTACCAGGGCGGCTGGGCCACCGACCTCTACATCTTCGACCTCGACACCCACGAGGCCACGCAGGTCACCGACCACGTCCGCAGCGACCGCGATCCGATGTGGATCGACGACGAGATCGTCTTCACCAGCGATCGCGACGGCAAACTGAATCTGTACGCCTACGACGTCGAGGACGACACCATCCGTCAGCTCACCAGCTACACCGACTGGGACGTGCGCTGGCCGGCCGCCGACGAGCAGGGCCGGGTGGTCTACGAACTCGCCGGAGAGCTGCGGATCTACGACACCAACGGCGGCATGGACACCGGGATCTCGATCACGGTGCCCACCGACGCCCTCGCCATGCGGCCCGAGCGCGTGGACGCCAGCGGCGACGTCGAGGGCTGGGCTCTGAGCCCGAAGGGCAACCGCGCTCTGGTCGTCGCTCGCGGCGACATCTTCAGCCTGCCCACCGACGAGGGCTTCACCCGCAACCTCACGAACAGTTCGGACGCCCACGAGCGGCTGGCCAGCTGGTCGCCGAACGGCCGCTGGATCCTGTACGTGAGCGACATCACCGACGAAGAGGCCCTGTACCTGATGCCCCGGGGCACCGAGGACGCCGAGCCTCGCCTGCTGACCGACGAGGCCACCGGTCGTCTGTACGCTCCGAAATTCTCGCCCGACAGCGAGATGGTCGCCTACAGCGACAAGGAAGGCGTGATCCGCGTGGTCGACGTCGAGAGCAGCCGCGTGCGCGAGGTCGCCGACGAGCCCCAGGGCCAGGTCACCGACTACGTGTGGTCGCCCGACTCGAACTGGCTGGCCTTCAGCATGACCGATCGCAACGGCTACAACTCGATCCATGTGTGGAGCCGCGGCGAGAACGAGACCCGCCGTGTGACGGGCGAGCTCTTCAACGAGTTCCAACCCACGTGGGGACCGAACGGTGACTTCCTCTACTACATGAGCGACCGCGGCTTCCAGCCGCAGATCGGTTCGATCGAGTGGAACTACCTGGTCGACCGCGAGACCGGAGTCTACGCCCTCGCTCTGCGCGAGGACGTCGAGCACCCGCTGCCCCCGCGCGACGACGAGGTCGAGATCGAGGTCGAGGAAGAGGAGAACGGCGACGACGAGGAGAAAGCCGAGAACGGCGAGGAAGAGCTCGAGATCGAGATCGACTTCGACGGCCTGGCCGATCGCCTCGTGGCGCTGCCGATCGAGCTCGACAACTACTACGGAATGAGCATGGCCGACGACAAGCTGCTCTTCGTGCGCAGCGGTCCGTTCTACTACGGTCGTGGCAGCGACATCCGTCCCTCGATCCACTTCTTCGACTTCGACGAGCGCGAAGTGAAGAAGGTGGCCGACGCCGGCGGCTACGCCCTCAGCCACGACGGCAAGAAGATCCTGGTGCGCGGCGGTGGTGCGTTCGAGCTGCTCGACGTCGCTCCCGACGCCAAGGGCGAGCGGGTGAGCGACGGCGACATGCACGCCGACGTGGACTACGCGCAGGAGTGGGAGACCATCTTCGACGAGGTCTGGCGCCGCTTCCGCGACTTCTTCTACGTCGGCAACATGCACGGCTACGACTGGGAGGCGATCGGCGAGCGGTACCGCGAGCTGCTGCCGCACGTGGCCCATCGCAGCGACCTCAACTACGTGATCGGCGAGATGATCGCCGAGCTCAACGTGAGCCACGCGTACATCTCGGGCGGCGACTACGAGATCCCCGATCGTCCCGACGTGGCTCTGCCCGGCGCGCGCATCGAGTTCGACGCCGACGACGGTCGCTACCGGCTGGCCGAGATCTACCCCGGGCACAACGCGGAGACCCGGTACCGGTCGCCGCTCACCGAAGTCGGCATGAACGCCGCCGCGGGCGACTACCTGTTGGCCATCGACGGGGTCGAACTCGACGAGAACTCGAATCCCTACGAGATGCTGCGCTACAAGTCGGACCGTCCGGTGACCCTGACGCTGAACGAGCGCCCGCGCCAGGACGACGACGTCCGCGAGGTCACCTTCGAACCACGGACCCAGGAAACGCCGCTGCGGTACCTGAAGTGGGTCGAGGGCAACCGACAGAAGGTGGCCGAGGCCACCGACGGTCGTGTCGGGTACCTGCACATCCCCGACATGGGCAGCAACGGCATCCGCGAGTTCATCAAGTACTTCTACGGGCAGATCCGGAAGGACGGCCTGGTGATCGACGTGCGCGGCAACGGCGGCGGCAACGTCAGCCAGATGCTGATCGAGCGCCTGAGCCGCGAGCTGCTCCGCGTGCGCTACACCCGCACCTACGAGTGGCCGGGAACCTACCCGAACCACGTCTTCCACGGCCCCATGGTCTGTCTGCTGAACGAGACCTCGGCCAGCGACGGCGACATCTTCCCGGCCATGTTCCAGAAGAAGGAACTGGGCCCGCTGATCGGGAAGCGGAGCTGGGGTGGCGTGATCGGGATCACCAGCCACGGTCCGTTGCTCGACGGAGGCTCGGTCAACGTGCCGCAGTTCGGCACCAATGACCGCGAAACCGCCGAGTGGGTGATCGAGGGCCACGGCGTCGATCCCGACATCGTGGTCGAGAACGAACCGAAGGCGGTGCTGGAGGGTCGCGATCCGCAGCTCGAGCGCGGGATCGAGGAGGTCATGATGCGGATCCGCCAGGACCCGCCGATCTTCCCGCCGCGGCCGGACGACCCGGTGCGTGTCGACTGATCCCCGGCCGACCCGATCCGGCCGACTTTCCGGAGGCCGCGGGCGTCACGCTCGCGGCCTTCGTCGTTCCCACCGGCCGCGGCACGGGAAAGACTCGACGCCACCGGCACTGTGGTTCATCGTGGGGCGGTTGTCGGCCGTCCGTGGACCGGGGCTTGCCCCGATCGCGGCGCCGGGTCGACATTGCGTATTGGCTCCCGCGCAGCGCCGGAGCCATCTCGTCCGCCCGCGCCGACGGAAGCCGGCCCGAGCTCTTCTCCGAACGCACGATCCAGAGATCACGAGGAGCCCATGCGATGCGACTCGAGGTGATGCGAAACCACGCCCGCCGACTCACGAACTGGCTGCTGGTGGCAGCCCTGGGGCTGGGCCTGGCCGCCTGTGACGACGACGGCGGCGGAACTCCGACCATTCCCAGCAGCGGGCGCGACGTGGCCTTGCTCCGCGTGGCCCATCTGGCCCCCGACACCGGTCCGGTGTCGGTGATCGTGAACGAGGGCAGCGCGGGCAGCTTCCAGCTCGACGGCGTCGAGTTCGGGACCTTCAGCACCTTCCGCGAAGTCCCCGCCGTCTTCGGAGGGGTCGAATACTCGGTGAAGGTCCGGGCCGGTGGGACCGACGTGATCGACGAGCTCGTCGCGATCGAACGCGGCGACGTGATCACTCTGGCCGCGATCGGCAGTGGAGACCCTTCCCTGGAAGTGTTCCGCGGGGACCTCGACCGCAACGAGACACAGGCCACGGTGAGTTTCGTCCATGCGGTACCCTCGCTCGGAGCCGTGAACGTCAGCCCTCCGGGTATCCAGTCTCCCCCCTTGTTCGGCCCGGTCTCCTTCGGTGAGCGCTCCGGCCGACCCGTACGCCTGAGCCAGGCACGCTACGACTTCCAGGTGCGCGACGCGGAGTCGGGCGCGGTCACGGCGATCTTCGCGGACCTGTTGCTCGTCGCACGCACGGTGTACACCATCTGGGCCGTCGAGACTCCCGAGGGCGGCGTCGCCGCCCTGGTGACGACCGACGTCTTCGATCCGGAGGCCACCGCGACCGAGGTGCGGACCGTACCGCCGGCCACGAGCGACCTCCGGGTGGCACACCTGGCCGCCGAGGCCCCGACGGTGAACGTCCTGGTCGACGGCGAGCCCGTCCCTGCGCTCCAGGGCGTGGACTACAAGGCCGTCTCCGGCTTCCTGAACCTGATCTCGGCGGGACACCGGATCCAGGTCTTCGACGTCGCCGTCGATCCGGTCGCGAATCCGGACGACGCAATCATCGACGCCGAGGTCTTCCTCGAGGCGAACACCGACTACACGGTCGCCGCGATCGGAAACGAGGACGCCGCGATCGACGCCACTGCCGCCGTTCTCCCCTACCGCGGCGAGGTTCCGGCCGAGGCGGGAAGGGCGCTGATCCGGCTGCTCCACGCGAGCTCCCGCGCCTTCGACATCGACCTGCGATTGAGCCGCGAGGTCGACGGCACACCCGAGACCCTCGAGCCGATCCCGACCGTCGCCAAGGGTGGCGGTCTGTCGGAGTTCGCATCGATTCCGGCGGGCACGTGGGACGTGGAGATCCTCCTCCCCGCTCTCGGCAATTTCTCCAGTGTGACCGTCGAGGACGTGACCGTCACCGAGGGGACCACGTCGACCCTGGCCTACATCGGCGTGGCCGGGCAGTCGCTCGAAGTGGTGGTCCTCGAGGAGACCGCGTCGAGCCGCTGATCGGTGGTCCGAGCCGCGACGACGACGGGCCTCCCTCGGGAGGCCCGTTCCCCGTGGTGGGGATCGTCGCCGCTCCGGGTCACGGTCGCGCTCAGAAGACCCACTGCAGCTGCAGCACCGTGAGATGTTGGTCGGGCATCGACTCCAGCCCCGGCAGGGCGTTGGTGTACGCGAGCGTGATCCTCTCCTGCCGGTAGTCCAGGCCGCGGGCGGCGCTGCGACTGTAACTGGCCCCGAACACCCAGTACTCGTCGGCGTCGGCGCCGGTATCGGCGTCGAACTGCTCGTAGCGAGCGAACACCTCGCTGTGCTCGACCAGGGAGGCGGCGCCGAACAGGGCCCACCCGATGGGGTCGCGCGCGGGCACCGCGACACCGTCACCGGTCTCGCCCGACTCGAAGTGCACGCCGAGTGCCTCGGCCTTGAACCGGATGGGCTGGCTGCCCGCGTCCGCGCCGTAGTACACGTGCGCCGACCAGCTCCCGTACGATCGGCCGGATCCGCCGCCGACGGCGGTCTGCGGGCCCCGCGCCGCGTTGTATCCGGCGAACCCACCGATCTCGAGCCCCTCGACGGCGGCGGGCACGAACGCGCCGGCCCCACTCACCGCCATGTCCGTTCGATCCACTCCGCGCGTGGCGTCGACGTCCGAAACGGACTGACGGAAGTTCCCGCGCGTGGTGTCGAAGTTGCCGTCGCCGTTGTGCAGGAACAACTCGATCCGCGTGGTCTCGGTGCGATGCCGCACGTCGACCCCGAAGTCGCGACCGCGGGATCCGATGGTGATCTCCGACCATCGCTCCGCGATCGCGGCCCGGTCGATGGCATCGACGCGCGTGTGGCTGGTCGGGATGTACGAGCGCGGTTGCGCACCGGCGAGGTACCCGACGCGGACCCTCCACGCGTCGGCGAAGCGGTAGAAGCCGTACAGGTCGACGCTGCTCGAGCTGCCGCCGCGGAGGTCGACGTCGTAGTGGACGCCGACGCGGTTGTCGAAGGTCACAGTCGTGCGCAAGCGAGCGCGGCGCAGACCGAACCCGAGCCGATCCTCGGCATCGCGCGTGTCGGTCTCGGCCGACCGCCCCCAGGAGAAGCGTGGCTGCAGGGTCCCGGTGAGCCGGATCTCGACGTCGCCGGCGCTGGTCCGGACGAAGTTCGGGCCGTCGTCTCCCGACGCGGGAGACGCCGCGAGCAGGGCGACGCCGAGAAACATGACGAAGCGGCGGAACGGTGCACACCGTCCGCACGGGATGGTCGGACGCATGGATCACCTCGTGTGTCGTGGAGTCGCAGGAGTCGGAGCGCGAAGGTGTGCGGAGCCGGTCCGCGCGGGACCGGCTCCGGGGATCGACCGAAAGCACTCGCTCAGTGCGAAGCGCCGCGACCGTGCTCGTACCAGGTGACCTCGCCCGTCTCGACGTCGTGCATCGCGCCGACGACCAGCAGCTTGCCCTGGTCCACCAGGTCCTTCATGACCGGGCTGCGGTCGAGGATGTTCTGGACGGTGTGGTGCACGTTGGCCTCGGCCACGGCCTGCACGAATTCGGCGTTCTTCGAGTTGCGCTCGCCCTCGAAGCCCTCGACCGAGTACATCGCGGGAGCGATGTTGCTGAGCGTGTGCGTCAGGTTGCCCAGCTCGACCTGGTCGGTGGTGCCCTTCACCGCGCCACACGAGGTGTGGCCGAGCACCACGACGACCTTGCTCCCGGCGACGGCCGTCGCGAATTCCATGCTGCCGAGGATGTCGGCGTTGACGAAGTTACCGGCCACGCGGGGCGCGAAGATGTCGCCGATGCCCTGATCGAAGACGATCTCGGGCGGCACACGCGAGTCGATGCAACCGAGGACGACGCCGAAGGGATACTGGCCGGTCGCGGTGGCCTCGACCTGATCGATCAGGTCGCGCTCGAGCATCTCTTCGTCCACGAAGCGCTGATTGCCGTCGTGCAGCATCTGCAGCGCCTCGGCCGGACTCATGTCGGCCTGCGTGGACTTCGTCTGGGTGATCGCCTCCGCGGCGATGGCGGCCGCCGGCAGCAGTAGGGCCACGGCGAGGAAACTTGCGATGGCGCAACGGGGTGCTCGGGGGAAACCCGACATGCGGTCCTCCTGGATGAAGTGGTCGCGACGACCACGATGGGCCGAGAATCGAGAAGGTCGCGCTCCAGCCGGAACCGCGCGTCCGTACAGGACGGGGCTCGGAGGCTCGGGCACGACCGTGACCAGGTGGCGCAGTCACACCGGAAATGTATTTCCCGATTTTCGTTTCGCAAGTGTGATGTCGCGGACCCCGGCGCCGGCTCATCCGATCACGTCACGCAGCGCGATCGCGAAGTCCTCCGGACGATCGACGAACGGCCAGTGGCCGCTCGGCTCGACCGCCGTCCACGGGACGCCGTGGATCCCGAGCAACTCCCGCGAGCGCGGGCTCGCGCCCCGCGGTACGCCCGCGACGTAGTGGGCCGGGACCTCGAGAGCGACCATGCGCGCCCCCAACTGCTCGTCGGCCGAGATCGCGACGAGTTCAGCGCTGTTCCGATGGTACTGGCGTGGATCAGCCATCCTTAGGCCGGCGTAGTAGCCGCGTTGCGCCCGCTCACGGACCCCCTGCCGGTAGACGGTGTCGCGGAGCCGGTCGAAGCCGCCGTTCTCGAACTCGTGCGGCGACCACTCCACGGCGCGTCCGCTGAAGACGCAGTCGCCGGGGGACAGGTTGCCGTCGACGTTCACCAGCAGGTCCAGGGCCTCCGGATGGCGCTCGGCCAGCAGGACCCCGAGCACACCGCCCATGCTGTGACCCACGATCACTAACGGACCGGTCGGTCCGCGCTCGCGCAACCAACCCGCGAGCAGATCGGCCTGGTCCTCGAGCGACATGGTCACCGAGCGCCAGGCGCTCCGACCGTAGCCGGGCAGGTCGCAGACCAGGAGGTTCCAGTCAGCGAGCAGGTCGAGTTCGAAGAGACCCTCGAAGCACAGCCCGGACTCGCCCAGACCGTGAATGCACACCAGCGTGCCCCGACGACGACCGCCGCGCGCCCGCACGAACATGCCGGCCTCGACGGAGTGCTCGATGTCCCGATCGCTCATGAAGGATTCTTCGCACCCTGCTCGATACGATCCAGCAGACAGCGTTTCGCCGCATCCAGACGGCGGCGGGCCGGGCGCGACAGGCGGGTCTCGAACACGTCGAAGCGGTCGCCCGCCACGCTCAGCAACCAGGCCTCGGGGCGCGCCCCGTACAGGTCCTGCGCCAGAGCCAGGACTCGCGCCGGCGAGAGGGAGTGACTGGTGAAGTCCAGCCCCGGTTCCGGCGACAACGGCTGCAGGGCGAAGGGATCGCACGTGGCGTCGACCGTGGCGTCGAGAAAGTACACCGTGGAGCAGTCGGCGACCATCGCCGCGTGCTCGACCACCAGTTGGTAGTCGACCTCCACGGTCACGTCCGGCCGCCGCTCCCGTTCGATCTCCTCGGCCAGGGCCGGGCCGAGGCCGTCGTCGCCCCGGCCCGGGTTGCCGAACCCCACGATCAGCACCTTCGGTGTGGTCATCGTACACGCCACGCGCTCAGCTGCGCGCCCGCTCGGCGATCACCTCCCCCCGGGAGTCGTGCAGCTGCACGACCAGCGGCATGCGACCCATGGCGTGGGTCGCACACGACAGGCACGGATCATAGGCGCGGATGGCCACCTCCACGTGGTTCAGGAGACCCTCGGTGATCTCCACCCCCTGGAGGTCCTCCTCGGCCACCCGCAGGACCGAACGATTCATGGCCTCGTTGTTGTGCGTGGTCGAGACGATCAGGTTCGCCCGCACCACCTGGTCGCGCTCGTCGACCTCGTAGTGGTGCAACAGGGTGCCGCGCGGGGCCTCGATCGCCCCGACGGCTTCGGTACGACGCTCACCCCGGGCACGGAAGTCCCGGCCGACGATCTCGGGATCGTCGAGCAGGTCGCGCACGACCTCGGCCGCGTGCAACAACTCGATCATACGCGCCCAGTGGTAGGCCATGGTCATCCGCGACAGCTCCGGACCGAGCTCCTCCTGCAGCATGCGACGAGCGATCTCTGCCTGTCGGCTCGGCACGAAGTCACAGGTGTTCATGCGCGCGAGCGGCCCCACCCGGTACCAGCCGTCACGGGGCCCGAGTGCGCGTACGAAGGGGAACTTCATGTACGACCAGGAACGGACCTCTTCGCCGAGCACGTCGGCATAGGTGTCGACCGGCACGTCGTCGAGACGCGGCGTCCCGTCGGCCTCCAGGCATCGCAGGTCCCCGTCGTACAGGTCGAGCGCCCCGTCGTGGCGGACCAACGACATGTGCGCCGACTCGAAGTCGGCGAAGGCCGCGAGCGTGTCCCGATGGGCCAGCGTGTAGTCGCGTGCCACGTTCACCGCGCGCTCCGCGCCCGTGAGGATCTCGTCGATCTGACCGCGCAGGTGCTCACGATCGCCCCGGTCCACGGGCTTGTTCACACCACCGGGAATGGCACCGGTGCCGTGGATCTTCTTGCCCGCCGTGGCCTCGATGACCTCCTGTCCGAAACGGCGCATGGTCACGCCCATCACGGCCAGGTCGGGATGGGCGCGCGCCACGCCGACCACGTTGCGCGTCTCGACCGGGGCATCGAAGCCGAACAGCAGGTCGGGCGACGACAGATGGAAGAAGTGCAGGGCGTGCGACTGCAGGATCTGACCGTAGTGCATCAGGCGACGCACCTTCTCGGCCGTCGGCGGCAGTCGATCCACCCCCACGATCCGGTCCATGGCCTTGGCGGCGGCCAGGTGATGGCTCACGGGACAGATCCCGCACAGCCTCTGCACCAGCACCGGAACCTCCCAGTAGGGGCGCCCCTGCACGAAGCGTTCGAAGCCTCGGAACTCGACGATGTGCAACCGCGCCTGCTCCACCTTCCCCTGGTCGTCGAGCCGGATGGTCACTTTCCCGTGACCCTCGACCCGGCTCAGCGGATCGATCACGACGCGTCGGGCGCGTCCCTTCGGAATCGTCTGCGTCTCTGCAGCCATGACGGTCCTCTCAGTCGTAGCGGAGATGGCGAACCGGAAGGGCGACCTCTTCGCCCTCGATCAACTGCGACAGGATCGTCCACAGGGCATCGGCCGACGGCGGACAACCGGGAACGTAGTGGTCGATCTCGACCACCTCGTGGCACGGGACCACGTGCTCCAGCAACAGCGGCAATTCCGGATCGTCGGGCACCCGGTCGTCGGGATTGTGCAGGGTTGGTCCGCGCCGGTAGGACTCCTCGAGGCATTCGTCGAGACCCACGGTGTTGCGAACGCCGCTGATGCCGGCCATGACGGCGCAGTCACCGACGGAGACGAGGACGTCGCACATGGCCCGGAAACGGCGCAGGACGTGCACGTTCTCCTCGGTGGCACAGGCTCCCTCGATCAGCCCCACGTCGCAGCGCCCGGTGAAGTCCTTCAGATCGTTGATCGGCGACCGGTCGAAATCGACGAGGTCGATCAGACTCAGGATCCGCTCGTCGATGTCGAGCAGGGACATGTGGCAGCCGAAACAGCCGGCCAGCGCCGCCGTCGCCACGCGTACCTTCTTCACGACCGGCCCTCCCCGTTGTTCGAGACCTGGCGCAGGCTCTCGACCTCCGAGCCGATCGGAGCATCGTCGTAGCGGCGACGCCCGATGGGGACCGAGTAGCCCTCGTGCTTGGGCAGCAGCGCACCCGTCGGACACGCGTGCGTGGCGGCATCGTCGACCGCGGCGTCGGTACCCACCAGCCCCTCGGCTGCGTTCACCGCGACCCGCTGTCGGAGCCCGCGCTCGGTGAACTGGTAGGTGTTCTTGCCGTCGATCTCCTGCGAGACCCGGACACAGCGCCCGCACTGGACGCAACGATTGCGATCGATCCAGATCTCCGGGTGTGTCGCGTCGACATCACGATCGGGCCAGAGTTGCCGGTAGCGGGCATGGGTCACCCCGAAGCGGTAGGCCAGAGCCTGCAGCTCGCAGTGACCGCTCTCCTCGCAGAACATGCAGAAGTGATTGCCCTCGACCAACAGCATCTCGATCACGTGCCGCCGCAGTTCGTTCGAGCGCGGCGTGTCGTTCTCGACCTCGATGCCCTCGGTCACCGGGAAGGTGCAGGTCGACTGCGGGCGGCCGTCCACGAAACAGGTGCACAACCGGCAGGCGCCGTGGGGGGTCACACCCTCGACGTGACACAGCCTCGGGATCCACACCCCCGCCTCCTCGGCCGCCTCGAGCACCGTCTGCCCCGGCCGGCCACGGACCTCCTGTCCGTCGATGGTGAAGAGAATGCGGTCGGTCATCGGCGGACCTCCTCGGACTCGGAGCGGTGCGTGGAGTCCCGCCCGGTGATCACCCGCGACGTCTCCAGCATGGCGGAGAGGTCGTAGGACGGGCGGTGGCGGTCGTCGGCGCTCACACAGCGTCGTGTGTACGCCTCGCGGAAGTGTTCGAGTGTGCTGAGCACCGGGCGGGCCGAGGTCTGCCCGAGCCCGCACCGGCTCATGGTCGAGATCGTTCCGCCCAGCTCCTGCAGTTCGTCGAGCACCCTCAGGGTCGCGCGGCGGTCCATGACGTCCTGCAGGCGATCACGCAGGAGCACGTTGCCCACGCGGCAGGGCGTGCAGGTGCCGCAGCTCTCGTCGATGAAGAAATCCAGTTGCTCGGCCGCGATCTCGAGCGGGTCGCGGGTCGCGTCGAAGCAGATCACCGCGCCACCGGTCGAGAGGTCCCCGTAACCGAGACGCCGGTCGAAGTCCGCCGGGGCGACCATGGATCCCGACGGTCCCCCCACACACACGGCCGCGCTCCCGGTCGCACCGACCTTCTCGAGGAGTTCCCGCAGCGGCGTCCCGAAGGGCAGTTCGTACACTCCCGGTCGCTCGCAGTCGCCGCACACGCTGTAGAGCTTGGTCCCGGCCATGTCGCCCAGGCCCTGGTCCGCGAACCACTCCGCGCCGCATTCGAGGACCCGTGCTGCGCAGCTGAACGTCTCGACGTTGTTCACGGGCGTGGGATTCCCCATGAAGCCCTTCTGCACCGGGAAGGGCGGCCGGTCCTTCGGGTCGCCGCGCAGTCCCTCGCAGGACGAGATCAACGAGGTCTCCTCGCCGCACACGTAGGCACCGGCACCCATCTGGATCCGCACGTCGAAATCGAAGTCCTCGACGCCCATCACGGCACGGCCGAGGAGCCCGCGCCGACGGCGCCGCCGCAGCACGTCCTCGAGGTACGGACGCAGGTACGCGTACTCGGCGCGCAGGTAGACGATGCCCTCGCTCGCCCCCAGGGCCCACGCGGCGATGGTCATCCCCTCGATCACCTGATCGGGTCGCTCGGTCAGGAGCACCCGGTCCTTGAAGGTCCCCGGCTCGCCTTCGTCGGCGTTGCAGAACACGTAGCGCTGCCCCCCCCCGGCGTTGCGTGCCAGACGCCACTTGGTGCCGGTCGGGAATCCGGCTCCGCCCCGCCCGCGCAGGCCGGAGCGCTCGACCTCGTCGATCACGTCGAGGGGGTCGCGGGCCAGTGCCATGCGCAGACCCGATTCCGCCTCGCGGCGGTCGGTGAAGTGCACGGTCCCGGCTTCGCGCAGGTTGTTGCGCACCATCGAGCAGACCAGTGGATTGGCGTTGTTCCCGTCGCCGAGCTCGCGCACCAGACGTCTCGGATCACCGTGACGTCGCAGTTCCCGAACGATCCAACGCGCCTTCCACGGGGTGACGTTCGTCATGGGTACGTCGTCCACCAGGACGCCCGGGGCCTGGTCGCTGAGGCCGATGCAGGCCGTCCAGTCGAGATGGAAGTCGCCGTCGGGTGTCGTTTGCCCCATCGCGACGCCCAGCTCGTCCTCGAAGGCGGCGGCCACCGCGTCGCCGCCCTGGTGGCGGTCGACGACGTCGTCGCACACGCGGATCGTGCGCGCGCCCGCCGGCTCGTGGCGCAGGAACGTGTAGAAGGTGACCAGGCTCTTCACGTCGACCCGCGGGATGTCCAGCGCGCGCGCGACGAGGTCGACCGTGTCGTCGTCGAGATGCCCGAGTCGGCGCTGCACCTCGAGGGCGATGTCCATCAGACGGGTACGATCGCGCCCGAAGTGGTCGCAGATCGCCTCCACCGCACGGGCTGGATCGTTGCCGTGCAGCGGCTGCTGCCGTGAATGCATGGTGGCTCCCGGAGAGGAGCCGTCCCACGCGGCGCGGCGGTCGTGAGGGGCAGGCTGACGGCCGTCGGGTCGAGTGGAACGGCCGCTGTGTTCCACGGTCCGGGACCGGCATTCCTCAGGAATCGCGCGATCCCGGCGACGACTCGCCCGACAGGCAACACGGAGGACTGCATGCGCGCGACTCCAAAGCTGTGACTCCGTACACAATGATTCAGGTACACCACTTGCGCGCGTGGCCACGACCGGGCGTGTGCCGACACGTCCGGTCGTGTGTTCCCAGTCGATGGGGGCGGCACCGTTCCGGACGTGGCCGCGCCCCATGGCCCTGTGGCACAATCGAGGGGCGCCGGACCCGCGCCGCCCACTGCCACGAGCACCGTCCGACGCTTCGCCCGAACCCGCTCTCCTCGTCCGGAGGACACCCGGAGGATCCCGATCATGTCGATCCGTTCGACGGCCGCGCTCGCGGCCGCGCTGCTGATGCTGCCGGTGGCGGCGTCGGCCCAACTCGAGGAGAACCTCTCCTCGTACACCGAGAACAACGCCACGGGCTATCTCGAGCCCTTCCGCGACACCATCAGCGCCGGGCTCGGCAGCGGTCTGTTCACCACCGCCGAGATCCCCAGATCGCGCCCCTACTTCCAGCTCGGAATGCGCGCCATGCTCGTGCAGTTCAGCGACGACGACCGCACCTTCGAGGCGACGGCCGAGGACTACTTCCCCGGGACCGGCACGTACGACGCGCCGACCGTCATCGGTGACACCGACCCGGACCCCGTGGCCGGGCCGGGCGGCACCAGCTTCCAGTTCCCCGGCGGCCTCGACATCGACCGGCTGCCGATCGCCGCCCCTCAGCTGTCCGTGGGTGGCTTCCTCGGCACCGAAGCCATGGTCCGGTTCTTCACCGGCGAGTTCGGTGACGACGACATCGGAGACATCTCGCTCTTCGGCATCGGATTGCGCCACAGCGTGTCGCAGTACGTGCCGTCCTCCCCCGTCTCGATCGCCGCATCGGTCATGTACCAGACCTTCGAGATCGGCGACGGACTCGTCGACTTCTCGCAGACCTCGCTCGGTGTCCAGGCCAGCCGCCGATTCCCGGTGGTGGAGCCCTACGCCGGCCTCGCGCTGCACATGTCGTCGATGAGCAGCGAGTACGAATTCGACGCCACCGGCGACCCCGAGACCCTCGAGGTCGACTTCGACGACGAGACGAACGTGCAACTCACACTGGGCGCGACGCTGCATCTGCTCGTGTTCAGACTCAACGGCGAGCTCGGCGTGGGCGACCAGACGACGTACACGCTCGGCCTCTCCCTCGGAATCTAGGAGGACCCGGACATGAACACCCTTCGTACGATGCTGCTCCCCCGCTCCGTCACCCTCCTCGGCGTCGTGGTCGCCGGCCTGCTCCTCCCCGGTTGTCTGACCGAGGAGACCCAGGTCAACGGCAGCGTGCCGATCACGCTGAGCGCCGACTGGACCACCCAGGGCTTCACCGACTCCGACGGCACGCTCGGCGGACTCACGAACGCACAGATCGATCGGATCTTCGAGGATCTCGACGACGCCGATCTCCAGTCGGTCCGCGACGCGCTCGAAGCCGGCCAGGAAGTGCAGGTCGCCGGTCTGCGCGCCTTCGTGACCCGCAACGAGGGCCACGTCGCCCAGCGCCAGGGTGTCCTGCAGATCGACACCGGCTCGGGCTTCGAGGACGCCGCAGAAGTGAACGTCCCGAGCAACGAAGCCGGAACCGAGGCCACGGCCGCCAACGGCCGGATCGTGATCGAGGAATCGTTCACCGGTCTGGGCGACCTGCGCGGGGTGATGCAGGACTTCCTGTCCGCATACCTGGGCGGGAACCGCGACGCGGCCCGTCAGATCCTCCTGGGCCTCGGCTGGAGCGCCACCTGGAGTTCGACCCCGCCACCGACGCCGCAGGACCCCGACGACTTCGACTGGACCAGCGAGATCGTGGTGATGGTCCCGTCGCAGTACACGATCGACGTGCCGAACCTGTAGAAGGACCGAACGCGTAGGGTTCCCGGGCCCGCTTCCGCCTCGGAAGCGGGCCTTCGCGTGCCGTCCGGTCCGACCGGCTTGAACGTTCCGCGGGCATGGCCTACGGTTCGCTCGATCTGCCCTCCGCTCTCTCCACCGCGTCGCGAGGATCGTCGTCTCCGCGGCGGAGGTCCGCATGCCCCGAGACGAGGCCGGACGGACGCCGTCCAGCTCCCGCCCCGACACCGCCGCCCCCCTGCTCGCTCTCGAAACGGGCCACTCCTTTCGCGGCCGCTGGTTCGGAGGCGCGTGGAGTCGTCCCGGTCCGGCCGACGTCACGCACGTGGCCTCCGGTGGCGAGGTCGTGTTCCAGACCGGAATGACCGGCTACCAGGAGATCCTCACGGACCCGAGCTACGCCGGGCAGATCGTGGTCTTCACCGCGGCGCACATCGGCAACTACGGGATCCACGCGGGCGAGGACGAGTCCGAAGCGGTGCGGCCGGCGGGCCTGGTCGTCCGCGACCACTGCACACGGACCTACCACCAGCGCGCCGATCGGGATCTCGACGACGTGCTCCGCGGCGCGCGTGTCCCGGCGATCAGCGACGTCGACACCCGGACGATCACGACGATTCTCCGTGAACGGGGATCGTGTCGCGGTGTCCTGGGGATCGGCCGGGCCGAGGAGCTGGTCGAGGCGGCGCGCGCGGTCCCTCCGATCGCCGCCACGAACTGGGTGGAGCGCGTGACCTGCTCCGGACCCTGGACCCTGCCGGCGGCGCCGCGGAGCGCCGACATGCCGCGATTCGCCGTCACCGCCATCGACTACGGGGTGAAGCGGAGCATCCTCGAGCGTCTGCGCGAGGAGGGGTGCGATCTGACGGTGGTCCCGGCCACCTCGAGCGCCGACGACGTCCTGAGCGGACGCCTCGGTCCGGTGCCCGACGGAATCTTCCTGAGCAACGGCCCCGGCGATCCGGCGATCCTCGATCCGCAGGTCACGACGATCCGCGAGCTCATGGCATCGGGGATTCCCGTGTTCGGCATCTGCCTCGGACACCAGCTGCTCGGGCGGGCCCTCGGTGGGACCACGTTCAAGCTCCCCTTCGGCCACCACGGAGCGAACCATCCGGTTCGGCGCGAGCACGACCATCGTGTCGAGATCACGAGCCACAACCACAACTACGCCCTGCGTCCCGACTCGGTCGATTCCGAGCACGTGCACATCACGCACCGCAGCCTCAACGACGACTGCGTCGAGGGCCTCGAGCTGCTGGGGCGTCCGGTGTACTCGGTGCAGTACCACCCGGAGGCCGCTCCCGGTCCGCGCGATGGCCAGTACCTCTTCGGTCGATTCGTCGCCGACATGACCGCCCACCGCGCCAGGAGGAAGGCCTGATGCCGGCTCGCCGCGACCTGAAGTCGATCATGGTGCTCGGCTCCGGCCCGATCGTCATCGGACAGGCCTGCGAATTCGACTACTCGGGGACCCAGGCGCTCAAGGCACTACGCGCCGAGGGCTACCGCACCATCCTGCTGAACAGCAATCCGGCCACGATCATGACCGACCCCGCGCTGGCCGATCGCACCTACGTCGAGCCCCTCACCGTCGAGACCCTCGACGCGATCCTCACCCGCGAGAAGCCCGACGCGATCCTGTCGACGGTCGGCGGACAGACGGGACTGAATCTCGCCGTCGAGGCCGACGAACACGGCGTTCTCGAGCGCCACGGCGTCGAGTTGCTCGGTGCTGGTGCACGCAGCGTGCAACTGGCCGAAGACCGCGAGCTGTTCAAGGAGACCATGGCCGGCATCGGCCAACGCACGCCACGCAGCCGCCTGGTACGCACGTTGGAGCAGGGTCACGCGGCGCTCGAGGAACTGGGCTTCCCCACCATCCTGCGGGCCAGCTTCACGCTCGGTGGCGCCGGGTCGGGGATCGCCCACACTCCCGAGGAGTACGAGTCCCTGCTGCGCGAAGGCCTGTCCCTCTCGCCGGTGACCAGCGTGCTCGTCGAGGAGAGCGTCCTCGGCTGGAAGGAGTACGAACTCGAGGTGATCCGCGATCACGCGGGCAACGGAATCATCGTCTGCTCGATCGAGAACGTCGACGCCATGGGCGTGCACACCGGCGACTCGATCACGGTCGCACCGGCGCAGACGCTGACCGACCGCGAGTTCCAGCACCTGCGCGACGACGCGCTGGCCGTGCTCGACGCGGTCGGTGTCACCACGGGCGGATCGAACGTGCAATTCGCCGTTCATCCGGTGACCGGCGACCGCGTGGTGATCGAGATGAACCCACGCGTGTCGCGCAGCAGCGCGCTGGCGAGCAAGGCCACGGGCTACCCGATCGCGAAGATCGCCACCCTGCTCGCGGTCGGGTACACGCTCGACGAACTGCCCAACGAGATCACCGGCACCTCGAGCGCCTGTTTCGAACCGAGTATCGACTACACGGTGGTGAAGATCCCGCGCTGGAGCTTCGAGAAGTTCCCGGGGACGAGCGACACGCTGGGCACCACCATGCGCTCGGTGGGCGAGGTCATGGCCATGGGCCGGACCTTCCGCGAAGCCCTGCAGAAGGCCATGCGCGCGCTCGAACTCGATCTCGACGGCTGGGTCCCGCGCAAGGACGCCCGAAAGGTCGACACGCAGACCCTGCTCGAACACCTGGAGCGACCCACGCCCGATCGCATGCATCAGCTGCACACCGCTCTGCGCCGCGGCGTCGAGCCGAGCGAACTGCACCGCGTGACCGGTATCGACACCTGGTTCCTCGACAACCTCGCCGAGCTCAGCCGGGTCGAGGGTTGGCTGCGCAGCGTGAGCCTCGACGAGCTGACCCACGACGTCCTCCTGCGCGCGAAGCAGGAGGGCTTCTCCGACGCGCGCATCGCGCGCTTGTTGCAGAGCGACACCGATGACCCCGTGATCGCCGACGACATCCGCGCCCTGCGGGCGGAGATGGCCGTGCAGCCGGTGTTCCGCCGGGTCGACACCTGCGCGGCCGAATTCGCGTCGGAAACGCCGTACCTGTACTCGACCTGGGAAGACGGCCCCTGCGAGGCGCGCCCCACCGACCGCCGCAAGGTCATCGTCCTGGGGTCGGGCCCCAATCGGATCGGCCAGGGCATCGAGTTCGACGCCTGCTGCTGTCATGCCGTCGACGCGCTGCGGGCCGAGGGCGTCGAGGCGATCATGGTCAACTGCAACCCCGAGACCGTGAGCACCGACTACGACACCGCCGACCGCCTGTACTTCGAGCCGCTGCGCTTCGAAGAGGTCATGCACATCGTCGAGCTCGAGAAACCCGAGGGCGTGATCCTCACGCTCGGTGGCCAGACCCCGCTGAAGCTCGCCCACCGCCTGCAACACAACGGCGTACCGCTGCTCGGCACCCCCGTCGAAGCGATCGACCGCGCCGAGGACCGCGACCGCTTCGGCGAGCTGTGCACGAAGCTCGGCGTGATGACCCCGGACCACGGCTCGGCCCGCAGCATCGAGGAGGCCCGTCGCTTCGCGGCCGACATCGGCTATCCGGTGATGGTCCGCCCCAGCTACGTGCTCGGCGGCCGCGGCATGCGCGCCGTCGACGACGAGGCCGGCATGCTGCAGTACTTCGAGGAAGCCGCCCGCGTCGAGCCCGAGCACCCGGTGCTGATCGACCGCTTCCTCGAGGACGCCGTGGAGTTCGACGTCGACGCCGTGTGCGACGGCCGGCGCGTGGTGATCGGTGGCATCATGCAACACATCGAGGAGGCGGGCGTGCACTCGGGCGACAGCTTCGCGGTGCTGCCTCCCTACCGTTGCACCCCCCTCGACCTCGACACCATGCGCGACACCGCAGAGAGCCTGGCCCTCGAGCTCGGCGTGGTCGGGCTGATCAACGTGCAGTTCGCGATCCACCGCGGGCAGCTGTACGTGCTCGAGGTGAACCCGCGCGCCTCGCGGACCGTCCCCTTCCTGGAGAAGGCCACCGGCGTTCCTCTCGCGGAGATCGCCACGCGCTGCATGATCGGCCAGTCGCTCGACGACCAGGGCATCGGCGAGGCGCCACCGCTGACGGAGGTCTTCGTGAAGGGTCCTGTGTTCCCTTTCCGGCGCTTCCCGGACAGCGACCGTCTGCTCGGACCCGAGATGAAGAGCACCGGCGAGGTCATGGGGATCGGCAGCACCTTCGGCGAGGCTTTCGCCAAGGCGGAGCAGGCCTCGGGCATCCCGCTGCCCAGCGGCGGTCGCGCCTTCCTCAGCGTGAACGATCGCGACAAGCAGCCCCTGCTGCCGATCGCTCGCGATCTCGTGCGGCAGGGCTTCTCGCTGCTGGCCACCGAGGGCACGCAGCGTTTCCTGACCGATCACGGTCTCGAGGCCGAATGGATCGCGAAGGTGGGCGAGGCCCAGCCCGACATCGCCGACGCGATCCACGACGGCCGAGTCCAGCTGGTGATCAACACCACGCTGGGCGCGCGCAGCCGCTTCGACGAGGTGGCGATCCGGCGGTCCGCGACACTGTCCGACGTCCCGTGCATCACCACCCTCTCGGGTGCGCGAGCGGCCGTCGACGGGATCCGCTGGATGCGTTCGACCGAACCCGGGCTGAGCGCGCTGCAGGATCTTCACGGGAGGGCGACGGACCCCGGGACCGGTTCGTGATACGCTGACCGCTCGCCACCGCGCGACCCGGACTCCCGAAGGATCCACACCATGACCCGCGACCGGATCGGTCCCCATCCCCGCTCCGTCCGTGCTCCCGAACGGCTGCTCGCGGAGTGGACGGACTGGTGCCGGCGGCACCGCGGATCACCGGAACCGGACGCTGCCTTCCGCTCGCAGTGGATCTGGTGGGACTCGCCGGACGGCCGGCTGCACCGCGAGAACACGCAACTGGTCGAGCGCCGGTCGTCCGGACAGCCGTCACGGATCGAACTGCACCGCGGTCTCTCGCGTCGGACGCTGGACGAGGACACCGTCGCCACCTGGCTCGCACGAGGCCGCACGATCGTCCCGTTGCTGTGGACCTCCTCGTACCGACGGATCTGGCTGACACCGGGTGGGGGTCAGTTCGAGTGGCAGGAGTGGACACTGGTCGGTGGCGGCCCCGCACGGATGGTCGCTGTCGTGGAACCAGGCCCCGAACTGATGCAGTGGTGGACCGCGGCGCGGGCGGACGGGACCCTCGGCCGCCGGACCGCTCCGCCCACCTGGTCCGACCACGCGGTCGCCGCCGTGAACGGCTGGCTCGGCGACAGGGCCGGAACCGAGGTGTTCGAGCTGATCTCGGGCCTGGCCCTGGGGCGTGCACTCGCCGCCGACGACAGTCCGCTCGCCCCCGTCCTGCTCGACCGGGTCCACCGTGATCTGGAGCAGCGCCTGGCCGCGCCCAGTGGCGCGGTGGCACCCGGGCACCCGGCCTGGCGGGCCGGCCTGCGCGCCGCCCTCGACGCCCGGATCCGCTCCCGCCCGGGCCTCCTGGCCGCGCTGGCCCGCTCACTCGCCCACGGCCCGCTCGACGCGTCGGTCCCCGCGACGCATTCCGACGAAGCGGCCCACCGATCGCGAACGTTGCACACCGCCCTGCGCGCCATGCGTCCCCACCTCGACGTGCCCACGCGGAAGCTCCGGCGCCGGATCGCGGCGCTGGCCGCGGCCCAGGAGCACCGCGCGCGTCTGGTGTGCACCGATCGATGGTTGGCGCGCCTGGGGGCTTCGGACGATCATCCCCTCGACGCGGACGCGAGGATGGAGGCCGGCGCGCGCCGCCGGCGCCTGGTCCCGAGGATCGAGGAGAGCGACCAGCACGTCCGGCTCGCCGCGGCCGCCGTCCCCCGGCGCCGACTCCGGCGGCTCGTGCGTTCGCTCCCCGACCCGGCGGCTGGACCCCGTCTCGATGCCGTCCTGACGGCAGAGGGAGAAGCCTGATGCGTATCGTCGTGATGCGGCACGGAATCGCGATCGACCGCGATCACCCCGACTGTCCGCCCGATGCCGACCGTCCGCTGACCGACGAGGGCCGGCAGCGCACCCTGCGCGCGGTTCGTGGTCTGAAACGGCTGAACGTGCGCCCGGATCGCGTGATCAGCAGCCCCTGGTTGCGGGCGATCGAAACGGCGGAGATCTGCGCCGACGTGCTGGGACTCGATCCCGAGGACCTCGGTCGGCGCGACGAGCTCCTGCCCGGCACGGATCCGCGCATGCTCGTCGACCATCTCCGGGGCCTCGACACCGAGTGCTCCGTGGTGGTCGGACACGCCCCCCACGTCGACCGGCTCATCGGCAGCCTGCTGGGCGTCGACGACCGGACCATGTCGTCGTTGAAGAAATCGGGCGCGGCGAGCATCGTGCTCCCGACGGCGAGCTCCGACGCATGGTTGGAGTGGCTCGCCACCCCGAAGATGCTGCGCCGACTCGGCCGGACCTGACCCGAGCAAGACCTGCCCGAGAATCCCGTGCACGCCACCTACCACTCCTCCGGATCCCCTCGTGACCACGTCGCCGCGGTCGATCTGGGCTCGAACAGCTTCCATCTCGTGATCGCGCGGCAGGGCGAGCACGACCTGCGGATCCTCGACCGCCGGCGCGAGCCCGTGCGGTTGGCCGAGGGGCTCGGTCCCGGGGGCGAGATCCGGCCCGAGGTCCAGGAGCGTGCGATCGCCTGCCTCGAGCGCTTCGGCGAACGCCTGCAGGGCATTCCCCGCCATCGTGTCCGCGCCGTCGGAACCAACACCCTCCGCCTGGCCAAACGGTCGCCCACCTTCCGCGACGCGGCCCGCGAGGCCCTGGGCCACACGATCGAGGTGATCAGCGGAGTCGAGGAAGCGCGCCTGATCTACCTGGGCGTGGCCCACACGATCCCCGCGCACCGTGAGCGACGTCTGGTCATCGACATCGGAGGGGGCTCCACCGAACTCATCCGCGGTCGTGGCTTCGAGGTCGAGCTCGGCGCGAGCCTCTTCATGGGGTGCGTGAACTACTCCCGCCGCTTCTTCGGTGACGGCAGGATCGAGCGGGAATCGTTCCGCGAGGCGCAGACCGCGGCCCAGCTCGAGGTGCGTGCGATCGAGGAACAGATGCGCGAGGGAGGGTGGGATCGCTGTATCGGCGCTTCGGGAACGGTCCTGGCGATCTCCGAGATCCTCCGTCAGTCGGGATGGACCCACGGCGAGATCACGCAGGCGGGCATGAAGAAGCTGCGCAAGGCGTTGGTGAGCGCCGGGCACGTCGAAGCGATCGACCTGCCGGGACTCAAGGCGGACCGTCGGCCGGTGATCGCCGGTGGCCTGTCGATCCTGCTGGCGATCTTCAAGCGCCTGAAGGTCGAACGCATGGACCCCAGTCCGGGCGCTCTGCGTGAAGGTGTGCTGTACGACCTGCTCGGCCGGATCCAGCACGAGGACGTGCGCGACCGTACGATCCGTCGCATGGTCGAGCAGTACCGCGTGGATCTCGCCCAGAGCAATCGGGTGCTCACCACCGCGCAGCACCTGCTGGGCCAGGCCGAACCCTGCGGGCTGCTGGACGGCGAGTCGGCGCGCCGCACACTGAACTGGGCCGCGCAGCTGCACGAGATCGGCCTGGCCGTGGCGCACACCGGCTACCACAAGCACGGGGCCTATCTCCTGGCCGAGTCCGACATGCCGGGCTTCAGCCGGGACGACCAGCAGGTGCTGTCGGCCATCGTGCGGGGGCACCGGCGCAAACTGCGCGAGGAGTACTTCACCGCCGTGGCCGACGACAGCCGCACCGCCACGGTGTTCCTGTGTCTCCTGCTCCGCCTGGCCGTGTTGCTCAACCGCAGTCGGCGACCCGGCCCGGAACCCTCGCTGGAGATCGACACGAAGACCCGCGGCATCGATCTGCGCTTCGGGGACGGTTGGCTCCACGAGCACCCCTTGACCATCGCCGACCTCGATACGGAGGCACGCCAGTGGAAGTCCGTGGGCTGGAACCTGACCTTCGGCCACGACGAGGCGGATTCGCCGCGATGACCACGACTCCCGCGCTCACCGACCCCTACGCCGTACCGGCGGTCTACGACATCCTGCACACCCCGGGCACCGCCGGCGAAGTCGATCTACTGGAACGCCTGGCCGAGCGCTTTGGAGCCCCCGGAGGGAAGCGTCGCCGCTGGCTCGAACCGGCGTGCGGCACCGGACGCTACCTCCGGGTGCTCGCCGGCCGCGGTCGGCGGGCCGCGGGGTTCGACCTCGACGAGGGCATGCTGGACTACGCACACCGTTCGCTGCGCCGCCGCCGCACGAACCGCCGCGTACGGCTGGTGCGCGCCGACATGACCGCCTTCGCCGATCACTTCGAACCCGCGTCCTTCGACGTGGCCTTCGTCCTCGTGAACAGCTTCCGTCACCTGCTGCGCCCATCCGACGTCGAGACGCACCTGGGCGAGATGGCGGCTGTCCTTCGACCGGGCGGTCTCTACGTGGTCGGGATCAGTCTGTCACTGTACGGCGAGGAGGATCCGAGCGAGGACGAATGGATCGGGCGTCGGGGATCGTGCACGGTGCGGCAGCTCGTCCAGTACCTCCCCCCCGGCCGTGGGACCCGCCGGGAGACGGTGATCAGCCACGTCGAGATCGAACGTCCCCGGGGGATCGAAGTGCTCGACTCGACCTACGCGCTGCGCAGCTACGACGAGACGCAGTGGCGCGCGGCACTCCGGGGAACCGACTTCGAACGCGCCGCGTCGGTCGACGACCGCGGCCGCACGCTCGGTGACCACCCGCTGGACTATCAGCTCGAGATCCTGCGGCGAACCTGAGTCCTCAGCCCTCGCGCCGCGGGAGTTCCACGCGGCGTTTCTCGGGCTCGGCGTGGGGGCGGTAGAGGATCGCCACGTGCCCGACCACCCCCGCCACGGCCGCGTCGAGTCGTTCGGCCAGACGAGCGGCCATTTCCTTGCGCTCGTCCTTGTGGTCGACGAATCGGACCTTGATCAGCTCGTGCGCGGCGAGGGCTTCGTCCACGGAACGCAGGAACGTCTCACTCAGGCCGTCCTTCCCGACGTGGGCCACGGGCTGCAGGTCGTGGGCGGCCGCGCGCAGCGCGCGGCGTTGATAGCCGGCCAGGTCGAGGCTCATACGATGTCCTCCGGTCCGTTCTGCAGCTCGCGCAGGAGTTGGGTGGCGAAGCTGCCCGCCGGCAGCGTGAACTCGAGACGGATTCCCTCGCGGAGTTCGGCCACCGCCGGCTCCTCGGAGATCTCGAGCCCGAGCTGATCGATCGGTACGGTGCACGAACGGCGGCTTCCCGGCAGCCGCTTTCCGTGACGTTCGAGATCTGCGTAGTCCAGCCCGACCTCGGCCAGGATCGCGTCCTCGAAGGCGGCCGACGGCGTGCCCTCGGGGGGACGGCGCGTCTTGGCACCCGGCATGGGGCCGGTCAGCTGCAGATCCCCGGCGTCGAGCCGCTGCTGGTCGCCCCCCGGATCCTCGGTGGTGAACATCCCACCCGATTCGGTCTTGCGCAGGACGTCGCCGGGAAGCACGCGGCGCAGACCGCCGCCTTCCCGACGGCGGAAGACGTAGAGATTGAACACCCCCGACTGCGCGGCGCTGGCCACGAAGGTGAACCGACGGTCGAGGCGGGGCGCGGCGATCGCCCCGAATCCGCGCTCGAGATTGGTGCCGTCCAGGCCGAAACGCTGCGGTCCGTACAGGTTCTCCAGGCCTCCGCCAGCGCGAAGACGGTCGAGCTTCGCGTGGCACCGTTCCGGCGCCGCGTCGACTTCCAGGTCACGCACCACCACCGAGAAGCGGTTCGCCTTCAGGTGACCGGTTCGCAGCTTCTGACCGTGGGGGTGCACGTCCAGCACGCGTACGCGCGGATCCCGGAGAGTCGAGATGGACTCCCGCGCCGCCCACGGCAGACTGATCCACTGGCGCGTGACCGCGTCGGCATCCTTGCGACCGGCCATTCCGGCTTCGCCCCGATCGACACCCGTGTGCTCGCACAGCAGGGCCACGGCCTCGTGCGAGGGCAGACCCCGCTTCTCGATACGGACCAGCAGGTGGCGTTCCTCCCGGCCGTCGGCTTCGTAGGCCGGGATCTCGTCGACCACGAAGTCCTCGGGCCGTTGACGTACGGCCCCACCCATGCCGGGCAGATCACTCGTCGCGATCGGGGGATCGGTCATGGCGGCGCGCAGCGCCGGATCGAAGTCGAGGCGATTCACGAGGTCGGTCGATCCAGGTCGGCGAGACGGGTGTGCTTCATCCAGACGGCGGCGAGGCGTTCGATCCCCTCGCGGTCGTCGTCGTCGAAGCGGTCCAGATGGGGGCTGTCGAGATCGAGCACGCCGAGGCAGACCCCGTCGTGGAGCAGGGGCACGACCAGCTCGGCGTTCGACGCCGCGTCGCAGGCGATGTGACCCTCGAAGCGGTGCACGTTGTCGACCACGATCGAGCGCCTCTCGGCCACGGCCGTTCCGCAGACTCCCCGGCCCACGGGGATGCGCACGCAGGCGACCCGGCCCTGGAAGGGTCCGAGCACCAGCTCGGCGCCACGGGCGAAGTAGAAGCCGACCCAGTTGAGGTCGGGCACACTGCCGTAGATCACGGCCGAGGTGTTGGCCGCGTTGGCCACCGGATCGGGCTCGCCCTCCAGCAGGGCATCGAGCCGCCGTTCGATCTCCTGGTAGCGCTCTCGAGTCGTGGCGAACCGCTGCAAACGGACTTCCTCCCGCGCCGGGGCGTGGCCTGGGCCCCACCCCCGGATCCGGGGCGGGGCTACAGGCTACGCGAACCCTCGTCGGTGGCGCCAGAGGCGCGTTGCAGTTCTTCGTCGACGAGCTCGCGCTGCATCCCCAGGACCTTCTCCTCGAAGAAGAAACGCTCTTCGCCGAAGGCTGGTTGCAGCTCGTCGAGCCAGGTCGCGCGCGGATCGTATTCCGCGAAGAAGATCCGCTCGATCCAACGCGGATCGCGGCCCTGGAGGAACTTGAGCACGAAGACGTCCTGACCGGCGACGTCGGCCGTCCCGTCGACGAGCACCTTGCCCGGCGTAGCCGACATGCTGGGGCCGCGCACCGTCCGCGCGAGGCCCGACACGTTCTGGTAGGCACGCTGGAAGATCTGCAGCGCCCGCGCCAGCGGCACCTCGAAGTAGTTGCGCGGTCCGGTGTCGCGCTCCACGAACATGTAGTAGGGAACCGCCCCCAGAGCGACCTGCTTCTTCCACATATCGGCCCAGGCATCGGCGTCGTCGTTCACGTGACGGATCAGGGGTGCCTGGCATCGAACGACGGCGCCGGTCCCGATGATCCGTCGCACGGCCTCCTGTGCGATCGGCGGCTCGAGCTCGACCGGATGCGAGTAGTGCGACATGAGGGCCAGGTGGCGACCGCTGTCGACCACTTCCTCGAACAGACGCAGCAGGTCGTCGGCGTCCTTGTCGGTGACGAAGCGATGGGGCCAGTACGCGGTGGCCTTCGTCCCGAAACGGATCGTGCGCAACGACTCGATCTCGAGCAACGGCTCCACGTACTTCCGGATCATCGGCGTCTTCATGATCAGAGGATCACCGCCGGTGAAGAGCACGTCCGTCACTTCGGGGTGCCGCTTCAGGTACTCCACGAGCACGTCGACGTCGCGGGACGCGAACTTCATGTCCTCGAGTCCGACGAACTGGGCCCACCGGAAGCAGTACGTGCAGTAGGCGTGACAGGTCTGCCCCGCGCTGGGAAAGAACAGGACCGTCTCGCGGTACTTGTGCTGCACACCCGGAACGGGCTCGTCGTCGAGACGCGGCACGTTCAACTGCAACTGTCCGGCCGGATGCGGATTCATGCGGTGCTGGATCGCGCGAGCCGCCGTCTTCAGTGTGGCCTTGTCGGCTCCACGGTGCAGGAGGTCACGCATGACACGCAGGTCGCGCCCCTTCAGCATACCCTCCTGCGGGAAGGTCAGCTGGAACACGGGGTCGTGCGGAACACGTTCCCAGTCGATCAGTTCCTCGACCACGTAGTTGTTCACGCGGAAGGGAAGAACCTGCGAAACGGCTTCGATGTCGAGCCGGGTGTCGGCATCGAGTCGCTCGAGGCCTTCGATCTGGTCGAGCTGAGCCGTACTGAACGCGCGGAACGTACGTGGGGACAGACTGGTTTCGGTCGCCATGGGTCCTCCCTCGGACGGAGTCGGGGCTCATGGTCCCTGATGCTTTCATCAGGCTACGTGCGGTTCGGGCGGTGCACTCGGGACGTCACCGGGAGTGACGAATGGACCGTTCGTGATCCATGAGCGCAAGCGCCGAGCGGCCGAAGCCGTCGTCGGATCCGCGTCGAGCTTCGTTCGTGACGCGGACAGCTTAGACCACCCCGCCCGGAGCGGCAAGGAGGGGGCGATGCATCCGCATCAATCGTCCTTGACAACCCCGGATCGCCGGTTGCGGTGGTAGGCGGACGGCGTCGGTCCACGTTGTCCCTGGTACTTGCTGCGCAGCGCGCGGCTCCCGTAGGGGTTCTCCGCCGGCGACGAGAGATGTTGGAAACTGATCTGTCCGATCAGCATGCCCGGGTCGATCGCGATGGGCAGATTCGCCACGTTGCTCAGCTCGAGCGTCACGTGTCCCTCGAAGCCGGGATCGATGAAGCCCGCCGTGGAGTGGATCAGCAGCCCCAGGCGTCCCAACGAGCTCTTGCCCTCCAACCGTGCGACCAGATCGTCGGAGAGCCGGATCCGTTCCAACGTACTCCCCAGCGCAAACTCTCCGGGATGCAGGATGAATCGTTCCCCCGCCCCGATGACGATGCTCTCGGTGAGATCGTCCATGGGTTCGCGCGGATCGATGAAGGTCCGACGCGCGTTGTGGAAGACCAGGAACTCGCGGTCCACGCGCAGGTCCACGCTGCTGGGTTGCACGTGGTCGGGTTCGTAGGGTTCGATCCCGATGCGTCCGGCGTCGATCGCCGCGCGGACGTCACGATCGGACAGGACCATCAGCACTCTCCTCCGTCGGACCCGTTTCATCGACGGGAATCCTCGCCGTGAGTTCGACCTCGACGAGCAGGCGGGGATCGATCGGCCGTCGCACTTCGACCATCGTCGCCACGGGCCGCACATCGGCGAGGAACTCTGCGTGCACGCGGCCGATTTCCTCGCAACACTCGATGTCGGTGACGAAGTCCTCGCACGCGGCGCCGGTACCGACGCGCCGACGATCAGCCCTCGTTGACACCGCTCTCTCCCTCGCTGCGCGCGATCACCGCGGCGCCGGTCGAGTCGCTCATCACGTTGGTCGCCGTGCGCAGCATGTCCAGCGGACGGTCGATCGCCAGCATCATCCCCACGACGGCAGCGACCTCCGGGCCGGTCATTCCCACCGACTCGGTCACCACGAAGATCATCACCAGCCCGGCGCTGGGGATCCCTGCCGCCCCGATCGATGCCAGCAAGGCCGTCAACACCACGGTCGCCTGCGCGGTGAGCGACAGGTCGAAGCCGATCACCTGCGCGATGAAGATGACACCGACGCACTCGTAGAGCGCGGTGCCGTCCATGTTGATCGTCGCACCCATGGGCAGGGTGAAGCTCGCCACCTTGTTGCTCACCCCGACGCGGGATTCGACGCTCCGCATGGTCACCGGCAGGGTGGCCGAACTGCTGCTGGTGGAGAAGGCCATGATCAAGGCCTCGCTCACGTTCCGCACGTGCGTGATCGGATTCATGCGACCGACCACGCCGAGGATCAGCGGAATCGTCACGAGATTGTGTACGGCCAGTCCCGCGACGATGGTCACCGCGTACAGTGCGAGCGAACCGAAGGCCCCGACGCCGCTGGTGGCGACCGTGTTCGTCATGAGCCCCAGCACGCCGAGCGGTGCGAGACGGATCACGCCCCCGGTGAGGACCATCATCATCTCGAAGAAGTCCTGGAATCCGAGCCGAAGACGTTCGCGCTGGTTCTCGGGGAGTTTCGTGATCGCCACACCGACCACCAGGGCGAAGAATATGATCGCGAGCATGTCGCCTTCGACCATCGCCTGCACCGGATTGGTGGGGATCAATCGGAAGATGATCTCGGCCATGCTGCTCGGCGTCTCCAACTCGGGGAGCTCGGCCGAGATCGACCCGGTGAGATCGGCGCCCACGCCGGGACGGATGAGATTGACCAGCACCAGCCCGGTGACGATCGCGAGCAGACTGGTGGTCACGTAGTAGAGGAAGGTCTTGCCACCGAGGCGGCCGAGCGAGCGTCCGCCACCGACCGAGGTCACACCGCTGATGATGCTCGAGAGGATCAGCGGCACGATCACCATGCGCAGCAGACGCACGAAGACCGTGCCCATCCAACCGAGCAACTGGGCCGCCCGCTCGCCGCCGAGCAACCCCAGGATCACGCCCAGGACCATCGCCGCGAGGATCTGCACGTGCAGTTGGGAGTAGAAGGGCTTGTGGGCCATCGTGCTCGCACTCATTCCGGCAGCTCCCCTTCGACGACCTCGACGCCGAGCCGGGCGGCGGCCGCGGAGGCGGTCGAGAAGACCTCCGCCTGCAGGTGATGGGCCATCCGGCGCGCCCACATCGGGGCGAAGGCCGTGAGCCGCTGGTCGGTGACCAGCAATGCGACCCGGCAGCCCGGCACGTCCTCCGACGACACGTCGCTCTCGAAACGGTCGGGGTCGTCGCGGATCTCGACGTCGTTCGGCACGGCGGACGATGCCCTCGGTCGTGGGCGCTCGGGATGTGGCCGGACGAGGCGAATCCGGACGCGGAACGGAGAAGTCTGCACGAACCACCGCACGTGGGGCAACCACCAGTCTCCGATCACGACGAACGACGCCGCGGGATCACTCCCGCGGCGCCGTCGATCGGTGAGGACCAACCCGCCAGTTCTACACCCTCACCGAACTCCTCTCCGTGGCCCTAGCGACGATTCGGCCGCATCTCGTCGAAGGCGACCGGCAGGTCCTCGAGTCCCGGCCCCTCGTCGTCCGGCAGCCGGATCTCTTCGGCCGCGACCTCGACGTCGAACGCGGTGTCGAGCCGGGCCAGCACCGCGGCCGCGTCGAGCGTCTCGGCCTCGTCGAAACCGGGGACGGTGTCGCCCCGGGCGACGAGGATCGGCGTGATCCGCTCGTGGCTGTGCATGGCGTCCTCGTGGCCGAGCACCGCCGCCCGGGCGTAGGCCAGCGCGGCCAGGACCGGACGCTCGGTCCGCTCGAGGGCCACCCCGAGGTTGTTGTAGAACACGGCCTGTTCCGCCCCGAGCTCGAGCGCGCGGCGCAGCGGTTGGATCGCCGCGGCGAAGTCCTCCCGCTGGATCCGCACGTAGCCCAGGTTGTTCAGCGCCCAGGCGTGGTCGGGGTCGCGCTCGGTGGCCTTGCGGAAGGCGGTCTCGGCCTCCTCGAGGTTGCCACTCGTGAGTTCGACCCGCCCGAGCACGTGCCAGGTGTCTCCGTACTCCAGGTCGACGTCCAGGGCGCGGTCCACGGCCATGCGGGCACTCTCCACGTCGCCGAGATCGAGATGCACACGACCCAGATTGACCAGGGTGCGCACCGCGTCCGGCGCCAGTTCCAGACTCCGTTCCAGCTCCACCACGGCGCCCTCGACCTCGCCCAGACGACGGTAGGTCAGCCCGAGCAGGTAGTGACGGTACGGCGAGGTCTCCTTCTCCTCGACGGCGACCTCGAGCGCGGCGGCCGCGACCTCGTAGTCGCCGGATTCGAAGGCCTCCACGCCGGCCGGCCAGGACTCGCCCTCGAAGAGCGGCGCGGGCTCGGGCGGCGTGGCGTCCGACAGGTCGGACACCTCGGCGGCGGGAAGGGTTGCAGACGAAGCGACGACCGAGTCGACGACGGGCTCGGCGTCGCGGACGAACTCCACCTCATGCTCCACGACCACGTCGTCGACGGGAGCGTCCTGCGCGGCCCGGGCGTCGATCTCGTGCTGGGTCTGGGCGATGAAGATCACGGCGTAGGTCAGGCTTCCCAAAACGGCCATGGCGATCAGACTCCACTTGGCGTTCACGGTGATTCCTCCGGTCGGGGGTTCGATCAGGGTCGACCGGGACCCTCGCAACGGCGGGGCCGCCGAACGCAGAATCTCCAAGTTCAATTATTGCAATGACTTGAGAACCTGCCGCCCCGCCCGCCGATCCACGGATCCGTGTCCCTCGGGACACGCTCCGAGGTCGCGATCGGCCAAGTGGTGTGACGGTCGTGGTTTGACGGCGCGTCCGCGGTGACACACCTGTCGGCTCAGAGGTCCCGCAGGGACACGCCCAGGGCACGGGCCTTCTTGTAGAGATGGGCGCGCTCCAGACCCAGGCGCCGCGCCGCCTCGGCGACGTTGCCACCCGCGCCGGTGACGGCGCGCTCGATCGCGCGGCGCTCGGCCTCGGCGACGATCTCGCGCAGCGTGACCGGCTCGTTGCTCTCGACGGGTCGGCCGCCGGGCAGCTCGGCTTCGACCTGGTCCTGGTCGATGGTCTCGTGCGGGCTGACGATCGCCAGGCGCTCGACCAGGTTCTTCAGTTCACGCACGTTACCCGGCCAACCGTAGCGACCGAGGCGCTGGCGGGCCGTGCTCGAGAGTCGCCGGGGCCCGAGACCCTGACGCGCGATCGCCCGCTCGAGGAACAGGTCGGCGAGCCCGGGAACGTCCTCCACCCGATCGCGCAGGGCAGGGACCTCGATCGGCACCACGTTGAGCCGGTGGTAGAGATCCTCGCGGAAGCCCCCCTCCCGCGCCTGGTCGAGGAGGTCCCGGTGCGTGGCCGCGACCACGCGCACGTCCACGGACTTCGTTTCGTTGCTCCCCACGCGGGACACCTCGCGCGTCTCCAGCACGCGCAGGAGCTTCGCCTGCGCCGGTGGTGGCATGTCGCCGATCTCGTCGAGGAACAGCGTGCCCCCGTGGGCGGCTTCGAACTTTCCCGCCCGCGCGCCGACCGCCCCGGTGAACGCCCCGCGCACGTGTCCGAAGAGTTCGCTCTCGATCAACGACTCGGGAATCGCCGCGCAGTTCACGGCCACGAAGGCGCGGTCACGGCGATGGCTGCCGCGGTGCACGGCGTTGGCCACGAGCTCCTTGCCACTGCCACTCTCGCCGAGCACGAGCACCGTGGCCTCGGTCGGCGCGACCTGTGCGATGCGCTCGCGAAGGTCGTGCATGGCTTTCGAGTCGCCCACCAGGTCGCCCTGGCCAACGGCCACCCGCAGTCTGCGGTTCTCCACGGTGAGCGCGCGGACGCGCAGCGCGTTCTCGAGGGTCACGAGCGTGGTGTCGCGCCCCAGCGGTTTCTCGAGGAAGTCGTGGGCCCCTTCGCGTACGGCACGCACGGCTGTCTCGATCGTTCCGTGCCCGCTCATCATGACCACGGCCAGATCCGGGCGTGCGGCGAACGCGCGGCGCAGGACCTCGAGTCCGTCGATCCCCGGCAGGCGCACGTCGACGAGGGCGGCGTCGAAGTCCTCGGACTCGAGCTGCTGCAGCGCCTCCTCTCCCGTCTCGACCGTTCGCACCTCGTGTCCGGCCAGCCCGAGCATCTGCTCGAGCATCAACCGGATGTTGCGCTCGTCGTCGACCACCAGGATCCGTGCACTCATGGGCGCTCCTCGTCGGGACTCGGGTCGGGGGCGAGGCGTGGGAGATCCAGGCGGGCCACCAGACCTCCTCCGTCGCGCGGAAGGGCCCGGAACCGTCCTCCGTGCGCCTCGACGATCCTAAGGGTGACGGGAAGACCCAGTCCGGTCCCCGCGGCCTTCGTGGTCACGTAGGGATCGCCGAGACGCGACTCGACCTCGCGGGCCAGGCCCGGACCACGGTCACGGACCTCGATCCACCAGTGATCGGCGTCGTCGCCCGGACCGCAGGCCAGTTCCACCGGCGCGTGCGGTGCGGCCTCGGCCGCATTCTTCAGCAGGTTGTGCAACGCGCGGCGCAACTGCTCGGCATCGCCGCGGACCGAGTCGGGCGCGCCGGCGGCATCGGCGTCGAAGCGGACGTCGGGATGGGCGGCGCGGGCCGTCCCGAGCGCGGCGTCGAGGAGATCGCCCACGTCGACCGGTGCGACGGCGAGCTGCGGCTGGCGGGCGAAGTCGCGGAACTCCTCGACCAGCCGCTGCAGGCTCTGCAGCTGATCGCGCGCCGTGCGGAGACTGGCCGGCAGCGCCGCCCGAGCAGCCGGATCGTCCCGGGTGGCGGCCGTCTCCACGTTGTCGACCGCCAATGACAGCGGGCTCAGTGCGTTGCGGATCTCGTGCGCGATGCGGCGGGCGATCTCGCGCCAGGCTGCCCGCCGCTCGGCGCTGCGGATCCGCGCCTCGGCAGCTTCGAGATCGCGTGTGAGCCCCCGAAGGGCCGTTCCGAGCTGCTGCACCTCGCGCGGTCCGCCCTCGGGAAGATCCGGGTGCCGCGCTCCCCGCCCGATGGCACCGACCGCACCGGCCATCTGTTCCAACGGCCGGCCGAGTCCGGCCGCGACCCATGGCGCCGCCACGGCCGCCACCACCAGTCCGCCCACACCGGCCACGAGGATCCAGACCCGGAGCCCTTCGAGGGCGCGAGCCGCGGCGGGACGCCCGGGGTCCCACGTGAGGAAGGCGCCTCGGCCCGGCTGCCAGCCCGCCGGCAGCTCGAACCGGGACTCGCCGCGGGCGGGCGAGGGCGCGCCCCAGCGCAGGGCGTCGAGTTCCAGCGCCTCGCGCCAACCCGCCAGCACCCCGGCTCCGAGACCGAGCCCGACGACGAGGCGCAGGTCTCCACCCGGGCCCGCCGTGCGCGCGATGGCGCCCACCGTCCAGTCGGGTGCCCCCGCACCCGGCGGGGACGCATCGAAGACCAGCCGCGCGCTCGGCAGGGCTCCCAGCAGGTCGTCCGCGTGGGGATGGATCGTCCCCGCTCCGGCCCGCCAGTGGGCACTCGAGAGGATCCGACCTTCGGGATCGAGCAGGATGACCTCGTCGACTTCGAGCCTCGAGGCGGTGGCGCCGGCCCAGTCCGCCAGCGCGCGGCGGATTCCTGCCCCGTCACGGGAGAAGTCGGCGGCGACGGACTGGAACTCGCCGCTGTCGACCAACTGCCGCAGGGCCGCTCGCGCCGCACGTCCGCGGTCGCGGAGCGCGGCCACCGTCAGGGTTCGGCGTTCCTGCTCCCAGGTCCGGTGGGCATCGCGGCTCGCCTGCTGCCGGGCGACCTCCAGACCGCCCGTGACGATCGACACCAGGGACAGTGCGACCGCCATCAGGGCCACGGTCCAGCGCGCCCGCAGTCCCACGGCGATCAGTCGACCCGGCCGCGACGGGTCTCGAAGCGAGGCTCGTCGCCGCTCGCGGGTGGATCGGGCACCGGCGCGTCGGGGCGGGACCACTGCGGATCGTCGCGATGGGCAGCCCACCAGTCGAGCCAGAACGAGGCCTGCGCGCCCGGGTCGAGAGAACTCACACCGGGCGGCTCCTGCGCCCCGGTCAACTGCTCCAGTACACGCCGCACGAACGCCCGGGCGTCGTCCCAGTCGACGGACACGAGCTGCGAACGCCCGTCGATCGACTGGGTCCGGTACGCCATGGCGAATCCGGCGCGGTGGGCCTCCGCGCGCGGCATCGGGAGCAGAGAGATCAACTCGCCCACGACAGGTCGGTGCCGCGGACCCAGCCGATCGACCACGAGGTCCCGGACGGCGCGTTCCAGGTAGATCGACCGCACCCATCGGGCGGCGGGCACGGGCGGACCGTCCTCGGGTTCCAGGCCGTCGAGGAAGCGCGCGAGATCCGGAGCCCGGGTCGGATCGCGCCAGTAGCGGGCCTGCCACTCCGCTGCCTCCCACCAGCCCAGGGCCGCGAGGCGCCGCCGCGTGAGATCCGGTCCGCCGAACGGACGCCCCACGGCGCGCTCCAGCGCTTCCAGCGACAGCTCCCACAGGTCGTCGACGGCGTGTCCGACCGTGGTTCCGCGATCGGGGTCCCACCGACGGGGACCGATCCCGACCGCGGCGAAGCCCTCGGGCAGCGTTCGCAACGCCTCGACGAGCCCCGATGCGAGGAAGGTGTGGCGATCGGGATCGAGACGGCCGAGCACACGGATCCTCAGCACCGGATCGGCGTCGAGCGACGCGATCCAGTGCGGCGCCGTGCGCGCGGCGCGATCGCGCGACGGCAGGCCGAGCGATTCCACCCAGGCATCGACGTCGGGGATACGCGCGGGATCGTGCGTGAACCGCGGATCCTCTCCACGTTCGGCCCACCACCGTGTCACGATCCGGACGATCCCCGCGACCGTGGCCGCCGCGCGCCGATCGGTCGACGCCATGGCCCGCTCGAGGTCGCCGGCGAAGCGGACGTCACGCCCGACCCCGGGTTCGGGGGCAACCGCGCCCAGCAGCCGCAACCCCTGCCACTGCACGTCGGGCCACGAGGGCGGCTGGTCTCCGGGATCCGGCCCTCGGTCCCGCGGGACGTACAGGGAGTCGAGTTCGGCGGCGGCGACGGGACGGGACTGCCGCAGGAAGGACACCAGGGTATCGGTCAGTGCTGCGGCATCCGGGTCGACCCTCTCGAGCACTCCCCGGGCGAAGGGCTCCGAGCCGGCCATGCGCCAGAGCAGCTCGCCGAGTTCGTCGACCCTTCCGTCGGCCGCGGACTCGGGGCGCGGCGCCAGACCGTGCACCAGCAACTCGAGCGGACTCGCAGCCGCCGATGCCGACGCCGATGCCGACGCCGACACCGACGCGACGAGCAGGATCATCAGGACCGATTTCAACCGACACTCCAGGGTTCGCGGCGCATCGCGTTCACAGGTCGCCCGGCGCAGGACCGGTGGCGTGTCTACGGTAGTCCGCCCACGCCCGGGCCAGCGCCCGCCAACCGCGCCAGCCGTCACCTCCGAGCAGGGCCGGCCTCCACAGCCGGAGCCACAGGATCGCCACCGACCACGGGGACGGCGAGCCGGGTGGTCCGTGCCGTCGCACCAGTGTGAGCCGACTGCGCAGGTTGTAGTAGAGGAACGCCGGGCTGGCCACGCGCGTGGTCGCCGAGACCTTGTGCACGAGCCTCGACTCCGGCGCGACCCCGACGCGATAGCCTGCTTCCTCCGCCCGCAGGCAGAGATCGACGTCCTCGCAGAAGTGGAAGTAGCTCGTGTCGAGCCTCCCCACGCGCTCGAGGACCTCGCGCCGCAGCAACATGGTGCACCCGGTGATGTAGTAGTGGCGGGTGCCGTGGGTTCCGAGCGTCTCCGGATCGACCGGACGCTGGACGTGCCGCACCCAACCCGTGGCCACGTCGAACCGACCGCCCCCGAACGCCCAGAGGCGCTGGGGATCGTGTGCGTAGGCGATCGCCGCCCCGACCACACCCAGTGACGGATCCGCCTCGGCACGCTCGACCATGGGCTCGACGAACCCGGGCTCGACCTCGGTGTCGTTGTTCAGCAGGAGGACGTAGTCCGCACCGTGGTCCAGGGCGCGGTCGATCCCCGCGTTGTTGCCGCCGGCGAACCCCAGGTTCGCGCCCGTCTGCAGGATCTCCACGGCGGGGAAGGTTTCCCGGATCGCGGCCTCCGACCCGTCTTCGCTGCCGTTGTCGACCACGAGCAGTTCGAGTTCGGGGTAGGTACACACCGAGAGCGATCGGAGGCAGGCGAGGGTGTCGTCGCGTCCGTTCCAGTTGAGGACCACGACGACGACCCGGGGTGACGGAGCATCTGTCGGCATGCACGTCCTGTCGCGTTGCGCGGGGCGTTGGGACGACGTAAGCTACGCCGCATGAACACCTTCCAGCAAGCATGCAGACGAAGCGCCGGGATCCTCCTCCTGTTCCTGCTGACCGCTTGTGGAGACGGGATGCCTCCCGACCTGTGTCAGGTGGCGCCGCTCGACGATCGCGACGCCTACGTGCAGGAGATCGAGCGGGCGCGGGCCGAACGGGAACGGAGTTTCCGGACACAGTCCTGGAGTCCGGTTCCCGAGGCACTGCGCGCCGACTGGCAGGGTCTGCAGTACTACCCCGTCGACCCCTCGCTCCGGGTGCAGGGTCCCTTGATCCGGGTGGTCAACGGGCGGCGCTTCGACATCGTCACCACGTCGGGAGAGCTCCGCCCCTGCCACGAGATCGGCTACTTCCTGGTCGACCTCGGTGCCGGTCCCGAGAAACTGCCGGTGTACGAGTTGCTCGACCAGCGGTCGCGCGAGGAGAACATGTTCGTTCCCTTCGCCGACGCCACCACCGGGACGGAGACCTATCCGGCCGGACGCTACCTCGAGGTCGAGCCCGTCGAACGCGGCCTGTACCTGCTGGACTTCAACACGGTCTACAATCCGTCGTGTGCCTACGGAGGCTCGTTCCAGTGCCCGGTGGCTCCCGACGAGAGTCACCTGCGCGCGGCGGTTCGTGTCGGCGAACGGGGCTGGTCGGAAGCGGCTGCGGAGTAGCTTCAGGCCGAGCCCAGGCTCCGCACGTCGCGGCGGGGGAAGTGCGCGCGCAGGCTCGCTGCCGCCGGACCGTCGATCTCCAGACGGACGCGCTCGCCGTCGGGCTGTGCCCGGAGTTCGACGTGACTCGTCGTGGTCGCCTCGTCGTCCGACGGTTGTGCGATCAGACGGGCCATGAGCCGGAGAGCGACTCCACGCGGCACGGCCTGGGCCGCGAGCGACGCGGGGAAGTGCACCGACGCCTCCATCCGGTTGTTCCGCCGCAGGGTCTCGAGCGCGAGCAGGTCGCGCCCGAAGGCCATCTCGTCCTCGAGAGCCACCTGGCGCGAGCGGTCCGCCTTCACGTGCGCCGCCGCGCGGTCGAGGGTCCGGAGGATCCGAGCCCCCGCCTCGGCGTCGCGTTCGCCGACGCGGGCCGCGGCGGTGAGCACCTCGGACTGCCAACCGCTCGAGAGTGTATCGACGGGATCGGGCCAACTGCGTCGCGGTCGCGATCCACCGGCCGGTCGCGTTCGTCCGACGGCGACCGGCGGCACCGGGGGCGTCTCGGACGCGGCGGCCTGCCCACTCCCGGAGGCCTCGATCGGGCGTGCGTCGGTCCGGCGGAACGCGGCGATGGCACCCGCCAGCAACGGAGCGATCGACCGGAGCAGACGACGCTCACCGTCGAAGTAGGGCAACAGATCGCGACGGTCGCCCAGCAGCAGGGTGCCCTGCCGTTCGCCGCCCACCAGCAACGGCACCCGCACCTGCACCGGCTCCTGACCTTCACCGGCGTGGCCCACGGCCACCCGCACCCCGCGCGCCCGCAGCGCCTGGGCGACGTCGGCGCAGGTCGCCTCGACCAACTCGGCCAGACCTCGGCCCTCGGCCATGCGCGTGGCGAAGCGGTCGCGCAGCTCGACCGCGCTCGTCCGCCGCGCGAAGAGAACCCGTTCGGCGGCCGCGGAAACCGATCGTGCCGCCCACGGCGCGACAGCCACCGCGCCCATGAGGATCGAGATGCGCAGCACGCTCAGACCCAGGCCACCGAGCTCGGGCATCAGCAGCGCCACGCGGTGGAACGTCCAGTAGGCTGCCAGCACGACGGCGAGCCATGTGCTCACTCTGAGCACGCCCAGGACGAATCGATCCATGAACGAGAACTCGTAGCGGACGAGCGCCAGGAACACGACCACGGGAACGCTGTGGAGGTGGACCAACGGAAGCAGGACTTCCTGGGTCACGCGTGGACGTCCGTCGTGCCAGAGAGCGATCAGCCCGAGCGTCAACCCGAGACTGGTCAGGAGGACAGCCCGACCTCCCACCGGAACGGCGAGGTGCTCCTGCCCGGGACGCGCCGGGAAGAGCACGAAGCAGAGGACCCACAGGAAGGTCCCGAACAGGTAGGGCGAGATCGGTCCGATCGAGGACCGCAGGCCCTCGACGACCGCGGACACGCCGCCGGCGTCGACCAGGTAGACCAGCCCCCCGGCGATCACCAGGACATAGGCGGCCGGCACCATCGTCTGCGCGTTGGCGTGGAGCTGATGCGTGATCCAGGCCCGCAATCCCCTGCGTTCGCGCCGGAAGCGGCGCTCGAAGGTCGCGAGCATCTGGAAGAAGATGGCCAGGACCAGCAGGTTTGCCGCGAGCTGCGCAGCGGGGATCGCGACCTGCGTCCGCGTGTCGAAATGGAAGTGATCGATGGCGATTCCGAACTCGACGGCCTGGATCGCGAGCGAAACGGCCAGCAGACCGTTCGCCGCCGCGAAGATCTGCGCTTCGCGACCGCGCTCACGCACCAGGGTCCAGAAACCCAGGACGACGTGCAGAACGATCGCGAAGAGGAAGACGAGCGCCATTCCCAGGTGGAGATCGCGCGTCAGGTCCGAAATCATGCCGGTAGTCTAGCACAGGACGACGGCGAGCCGGAGGATGGCTCGTGACTCCGCGAGGAGTCGACCGTACCGGGTCAGGCCTCCGCGGCGCGGCGCCGGCGCGAGGTCATGCGCTGTTCCTCGGCCCGGAGCGTCTCGAGCACCACCGATAGACTCTCGGTCAGGTTCATGAGCCGCTCGTCGTCGAGGGTCTCGACCTGCCGCTCGAAGAACTCGCGCCCCTCGGGCTCGAGCTGCTGCACGGTGCGGTGTCCCTCGGGCGTGGCCATGACCCGGAACGAGCGACGGTCCTGCGGTTCGGGCTGTCGGGTGACGAGCCCCTTCTTCTCGAGGCGCAGGATCATGCCGGTCATGTTCTGCTTGCTGACGCAGAGCTGACGGCAGAGTTCGGTGGGAGTCAGCCCGCGCTCACCGACCTGCGACAACAGGCCGAGCGTGAGCCATTGGGCCGACGTGATGTCCGCCTGGCGCGCGAGTGCCCCCCCGCGACGGTCGAGAAGGTTCGCCACGCGCAGGGTGTCGAGCAGGGCCCGGCGGGCCAGGGTCGCACGGTCGAGGTTCTGCATTGTGGGTCCTCCGCTCACGGACGATCAACGCCTTGCTGCGGCCGTCAAAATAGGGATGATCTTGGGGGACAGCAACAGGAACGGGGGCCCCGGATCGGGAGCGACGCGAAAGCCCGGTGAACTCACGTCTCCTCGTCGCCGAAATAGCTCGCCTCGACCGTCGTCTCGATCCCGCCGCGCACGAAGAACTCGGCCTCGATGGTCATCTCGCGCGGATGCACCGCCCCCACCAGGTCGTCGAGGATCCGGTTCGTCACGTCCTCGTGGAACGCCCCGACGTCCCGGTAGCTCCACACGTACAGCTTCAGCGACTTCAGTTCGACGCACTTCGCATCGGGCACGTAGCGGATGTGCAGGTTCGCGAAGTCGGGCTGTCCGGTCTTCGGGCACAGACACGTGAACTCGGGAATCTCGAAGCGGATCTCGTAGTCGCGCCCCGGACGGGGGTTGTCGAAGGTCTCGAGCGTGCGACCCGGCGTGGTGGACATCGACGGTGTTCCTCGGACAAGGAGGGGGATCCCGCAGTGCCGCGGAAGAGTACGCCCGACTCCGCCGGGCGGCAAACCGGGGAGCACCCCATGACCCCGGACGCGAAACGGGAGCTCCCCGGTGGGAGCTCCCGTCGCGTCGGTCCGGAGACCGTTGTCGTGCGTTCGTCGGACTAGTTCAGGCCGACGGTGGCGCCGAGGTACCAGACCAGCGGGTCGTTGTTCCCGAGCGACAGCGTCTTGCCCAGGTTCTCCTTCACGAGCTGGAAGTCGATCCGGACGTTCTCCGTCGGCTGAGCGAACAGACCGGCCGACCAGTCGTAGTCGAAGTCACCGCTGGAGGAGTCGACCGGCTCCCCGTCGTTGGTCTGGCCGTCGAGATCCTCGGTGCTGCTCCGCTCGTACTGACCGGTGACCGCACCCATGATCCCGAAGTGGTCGGAGATCTTCTCCCACGCGGCGACGCGCACACCGGGGATCATGAACGTGGTGTTCGTGACCTCGGAGTCACCGGGCTCGGTCTTCAGGTTGAAGTACGACCCGACGAACTCGACCGACGTCTGACCGTCGACCTCGTTCTTCAGGAAGCGACCGGCGTTGGCCAGGAAGCCGAAGGCGCTCTCGTCGGTGTTGTCGTTCGGGCCACCGCTACCGAACACGAAGCTACCCTGGTAGATGTACAATTCGGTGTCGTAGCGGGCGTTCAGGCTGAAGTTCAGGAAGTCGCCCTCGACCGACTGCACTTCACCACCGGCGAGACTCTCGTCGGTCTCGCTCTGCAGGGTCAGCTCGGTCGAGACATGCAGACCGTTGCCATTGCCCCAGCTCGCCTGCAGACCGTAACCGTAAGCGCTATCTTCGACCGTCTGGTCGTTGTCCGCGCCTGCGGCATCGTTCGTGTTGGTCTCCGCGGCCCACAGGACGTTGACCGCCCAGGCACCGCTCGTCAGCGGCTTGGCGATACCGACGTTGATCCAGGGGTTGTCCAGCGCGTTCAGGTTGTCCGCAGCATCCCCGAACATGCTCGGCATGAAGAAATCGCCCGCGCGATTCCCACCCCAAAGGAAGTTGGCAGCCTGACCACCGAGGTCGGTCCGACCGACCTGCATGTTCAGCCAGAGTTCGTCGTAGGCTTCCCACCAGACGCGGGCACGGCCACCGTCGTCTGCATCACCCACGAGCGACTGCGAAACGAGTTCGGCGCCGGAGCCGTTGTACACGGCCAGGTGCGGCCAGGCGTTCAGGAGAGCCGTGGTGTTGTTGAGCGTGGTCCCGCGCATGCTCGAGTGCGCGGCTTCCGACCCGATGGTCGCGTCGTTGGCGTTGGCCAGGGTCGGCATCGCGACGATGGCCACGATGGCCAGCGTGCGCCAGAAAGCGGACTTCATTGAGCCTGCTCCTTGGTTGATCACCTCGATGCGTCACCGGGTCCGACGGGCGGTCGCTTCCCTCGTTCCGACCGCTTCTTCGCCGGCGACATGACCAGGTCGGGACAACGCGCCGAGCGCCGAGAGCCCTTTCCGGTCGTTCAAGCGCGACACGGTAGTACGAGTGGGGTGGGTGTCAATGCGTTTTCGGATCGTCTCCCCAGGAATCTGCACAAAATCGTTGATCAGATCCTTACCAACACCGATTATGGGAGATTGTTGCGAGAAACCGTCCGCCTCTTCCCGAGCCCGGTCCGCGACGACTCCCCCCGTCCGGTCGACCCCCGCCGGGTCCCGTTCGCCCGACCATGACGCCCAAGGGACGGCCTTCACGCACCGAAGTGATCGGGGTCCTGGCCCTGGCCACCGCCGCATTGGCCCTGCGTTTCGTGCATCTGGATTGGAGCCTCCCGGCGATCGAGGAGGAGGCCCTTCCCACGAAGAAGGCCTTCGGAATGTGGGGCTGGGAGACGGGAACCTTCCAGCTGGACCCCGAGACCGCGGGCTGGCCCTCCCTCTCGTTCTACGTCCACCTCCTGTGGCAATTCGTCTATTACGGGTGGGGGCGACTGACCGGCGACTTCGCCGGCCCGCTCGATTTCTGGGTCTCGCAACAGCTGGATCCCACGCCCCTGATGCTGTGGTCGCGCGGCCTGAGTGCCGTCGTGTCGACGGTGCCGGTGGTCGTGGCCTGGTTCTGGGCACGGCGCTTCGGGCTGAGCGCACCGGGCGCGGCGCTGGCCGCTCTGCTCGTGGGCATCAGCCCCGTCATGGTTCGCCACGCGCAGATGATCGAGCCCGACGCGCTGGTCACCATGCTCGCCGCCCTGGCGATGCTCGCGTTGCCACGTGTGCTCACCCGCGGCTCCACGCGCGACTACGTGGTGGTCGCGATCCTGGCCGGACTCGGTGCCGCGAGCAAGTACACGCCCGTTCTGCTGTGCGTGAGCATCTACGTCCTGCATCTCGTGCGCCTGCGACGTGAAGGGCGATCGCTCGCCGCCCTCGGCCTCGACGACGCGCGGCTGGGATGGGCGGCCCTGGCCAGCGTGCTCACCTTCTGCGTGGCCAGCCCCTACACCTTCGCGAACCTCGAGGTGCTTCGGCGCGATCTCGCCTATCAGCTCATGCACATGAGCGCCGGCCACTTCGGTCACGCCGAGCAGGGGGTGGGCTACATCCACTACCTCACGCGCGTCCTCCCACGCGCGCTGGGCTGGCCGGCGTTCGCGTTGTCGATCGCCGGACTCGTCGTCATGACCCGACGTCGCGGCACCGAAGACATCGCGTGGCTGGCGGCCTTCGTGCCGTACTTCCTGGTGATGGGATCGCTGAGCACGCAGTTCGATCGTTACATGCTGCCGTTGGTGCTGCCGTTGGCGGTGTCGGCGGCGGTCGCGCTCCGTGCTGCCGTCGAACGCTGGCCCCGGACCACCGAACACCCCGTGCCGGCGATCGCAGTCGTCGCCGTGCTCCTCCTCGCGTGGCCGGCGCAGGGTGTCGGACGTTTCCTCGAGGCCCAGGGGCGGACCAGTACCCAACAGGCAGCGGCCGACTGGTTCGCGGCTCACGCCGGACCCGACACCACCACCGTCGTCACCGAACGATACGGCCCGCATCTGCTCGAAGATCCCAGAACGACCGACGACTACCAGCCGATCTTCGAACGACTCGACGAGGACCAGGCGCAACGCCTCTTCGACCGTCCCTTCTTCGTCTACCAGCTCCTGCCCATGTACTCGGCGCGGGTACACCTGACCGCCTACTACTACGACCTGCGTCACTTCCTGGCCTACGACTACGTGGTCACCTCGGGTGCGGTCCGGCGGCGCTACGAGGGCGAGCCCGAACGCTTCCCGCGGCAGGTCGAGTTCTACCGTGACCTGAGGAAGTACATGGAGGTGGCGGCCGACTTCGCGCCCGGCGACGACCATCGCGGTCCCCGCGTCACCCTGCACCGCTGGACGGAGCAGGGCCGGCGCCAGCTGATCCGTGAACACGGTCGGCCGGACGCCTCGCACTACCGCGCGTGGACCGAGCGCGTGCACGCGCCCGACTTCCTGGCGTTCGCCGAACAGGTGGCGGTGCACGCCGAGCGCGAGGAACGTCATCGGCAGGCGATGACCTACTACCGCATCCTCGGCGAGACGTCCGAGCCCGACCTGCGTCCGTACTGGATCGAGCGTGCGGGGATCGCCGCCGTGAATGCCGACGACCTCCGCCGAGCCACGACCCTCTTCCGGGCGCTGCTCGAACGCGATCCCGGCAACGTGGTCGCCCTGGGCAATCTCGGCTTCGTGGCCGAACGCACGGGCCGGTCGGACGAGGCCCGTACCTGGTACCGCCGCTGCATCGAGGCCGACACCGAGGGAACGGCTTCGCGCTGGGCCCGTCGTCGTCTGGAGGCGATGGACGGCGGAGATCGCCGCTGAGCTCCGACCTCGTCGCTCAGAACTCGCTCTTGAGCGCCCCGAACGAACGCGTCTCGGTGGGAACCACCGTGTCGGCACTCAGCGGCTCGGCATCGAGCTCGATCCACCGCCACTGCGTCGCGCCCATCGACTGGTAGCCGAGCGATCCGAAGACGACCCGCCCGACGCCGAGGGTCCCCGAGCCGTTCCCCCGCGCCCGTAGGACCTCGGTACCGTCGACCCAGACGGTGAGTGTCTCGTCGGGGTCCTCGATCCGCGAGTTCTTGCGGATCCGCAACACCCGCTCGTCGACCAGGGACGCGGGCGCCGACGCAACCCACCGCAACTCACCCCCCGAGCGTTCGGCCACGTCCACGCGATCGTGGTGCAGCTGGACGATGAGCTCCAGTCCCGGTCGACTGACCTCGACCACCGCGCCCTGACCGCCGATGTTGCTGTGGACCTTCACCGCGGCCCGGAACTCCACGGCGTGCTCGGCCTGCAGTTGGCCAAGCATGCCCTGGAAGGCGATGAACCCGTCCCCCATGTTGTCGTTGCAGACCAGGGTACCCTCGTGCAGGAAGGCGTGCGCCGTCCCGATCCGCGACCAGGGCGAGTTCGAGGCGTCGGGGACCTGCGTCATCTCGGTGCGGTCGCCGACCGTCACGAGGTCCTGCGCCCGAGAAGGCGCGGCTGCCGCGAGGGCGACGAACGCAGTGGCGAGGGCGAGGCGAGTGACGGCCTGTCGGTGGCGAAGCCGAGCGAGCGTCGGGAGCCGGCGCATGGACATCGTTTCCGGACGCCCGGCCCCGGTGCGATCGATCGGCGGGGAGAGCCGCCGTCGAACAGATCCGGAGGTGGGCCCGTCCCGGGGGGAGCAAGGTGGTCAGGATGTTACCATTTTCGTGACCACGACGGGAAGCCCCCCGGGATTGCAGAGGGTTGTGGCTCGAAGATTGTGCACTCGCCCGACACCGGGCCGATGCTTCGGACCCGCGAGCGCAAGCGTCACCGGACCGTGACGAAAAAGGCGAAAGAAAACCGTGAACGCGAGCGCTGCTCCCCGTCCGACCGGAACGCACAATCTCGGAGGCACAGAAAAAAAGGAGCGGACCCGCGCGCCAGCGATGGGTCCGCCCCCCTTCCTGTCCTTCCACCCGCGACCAGGAGCAGCAGCCGTGCCACCGGATCCCGGCATTGAAAACCAACGACTTACGCGATCGTCCCTCGGGTCACCGTACGAGGAGGTACGCCAGGCGTACCGTTGCGGAACGCTCGACGGACGCGGCCGCGCTCAGAGACCGATCTCCCGGCCGGCCGTTGCCGACCACTCGACGGCATCGAGGTACGCCCCTCGGATCTCTGACGACTCGAGCCGGCCGAATCCGACCTTCTCCCAGTCGCCGCGTTCGTAGGCGACCACGCACTCGAGGGCCTGTCCCATACGTCCTTCGCGATTCAGCAGGGCGGTGTTCAGATCGCTGGCCAGGGGCAACTGCTCGACGATGTCCTCCATGGACATGTCCAGGAGGGCGTCGAGGGTCGAGAAGAGTCCCGCCGTGAAGTACACGTCGGGATTCGCCACCCCGGCGCGGTCGGCGAGCTGCTCGCACATGCGCGCCCGGACCATGGCCGTGACCATCAACTCGTCGGGCTTGTCGTCGAGAGCGCTCAGGGTGAGAAGGCTGACCCACGCGCGGATGTGGTGCAGCCCGAGCAGCACGAGCGTCTGCCGGATCGACTCGACCTTCTGTGGCAGTCCGTAGAAGGCCGAATTGATCAGACGCAGCAGCTTGTAGCTGAGCGAGAGGTCTTCGCGGATGATCCGCTCGAGCGTGTCGATCTCGACGTGCGGATCCTGCAGTTTGGCCAGCAGCCGCAGAGTGGCCAGGCGGTTGGCCGGGATCCGGTGCCCGCCGACCACGTTCGGCCGGCACAGGAAGTAGCCCTGGAACAGGTCGAAACCCAGGTCCTTGCAGAACTCCAGGTGCTCGGTCGTCTCGACCTTCTCGGCCAGCAGGACCACGTCGAAGGGCCGGACCATCCGGACCTGTTCCGCGATCTCGGAGGGCGACAGGGCCAGCACGTCGATCTTGACGATGTCGGCGATCTCGAGCAGCGGATCGAAGTGCGGCTGGTAGACGAAGTCGTCGAGAGCGATCCGGTAACCGCTCTGGGCGTAGCCGCGGATGCTCTCGATCAGCGGAGCGTCGACCACCTCGTCCTCGAGCAGTTCGAGCACCACGCGGTCGCGCGGAAGCGGCATGTTCTGCGCCGACAGGAAGAAAGTTCGGGTCAGGTTGAGGAACGCGGGCAACTGGCCGACGAGCTGATCGAGCCCCAGATCGAGGAAACTGTCGAGCAGCACGCGGACGCTGGCCTGGTCGCGGTCGGAGAAGTGCGCGGCCTGGTCGTGCGCCTGTTGGCGGAAGAGGAGCTCGTACCCGACCACGTCGAGCTTCAGGTCGAAGATCGCCTGACGCGCGACGAAGGCGTTCGCGAGTGACGAGCCGTTCTGCGATGCGGTCGGTGCGTCCATCCCATGTCCTGGTTCCGGGTCGCGAGAGCCCACCCGACGCCTGCCATTGGCGTGCCAAGCTTGCGCCGAGGGGACCCCGACCCCACACTGCAGGCGCGTTCGCCCCTGATTCGACCCCTCCCGCAGGCCCGGCGGTGGCTCCCGTGCAGTCCTCCCCTCCGCGTTCCCCTGCACCGGCGGTGCTCTGGCTCTTGGCCTTCGTGGCCGTCGTGAGCCATCTGCCGGCCGTGGGGTTCGACTTCGCCCAGGACGACTTCGCCGGCCTGGCGCGGGCCGCGGGCATCCTCGACGTCGAGGGCTGGCCACCCCGCCTGTGGACGAGCACGGTCACGTGGTCGGCACTCTGGCCGGCCTTCGGAAGCGACCCCGGCCCGTACCACGGGCTCTCGCTGATTCTGTTGCTGGGGATCGCGGTGTTCGCGGCCCGCCTGGCCCACCGGCTCGGCGCGGGAGACGCGGGTGCCGCCGTGACCGGCTTCCTGACCCTCCTCGGCCCCACCACCGTCCTCCCCGTGGCGTGGGTGAGCGCCGCTGCGGAGCTGTGGGCCGTGCTCTTCGCGCTCGTCGCCCTCGACCTGTGGATCACGCCGGGTCGCGGGATCCGGCCGCTGGCGGCCGGCGTGGCGGCAGCCCTGTCGGTGCTCTCGAAGGAGCCCGCACTCGGGCTCTTCCTTTTGCTGCCACTGGCGTCGCGCTGGTTCGTCGACGAAGAGCCCGCACCCACGCGGCGAGGCCGTGCGCTGGTGGTGACCGCGCTGGCCGTGCTCGCCGTGATCGGCGCGCTGCAGATCCGCTCGGCCTTCGCGCACGGACCGGGCGATCCCTATGCCCTCGGGGGCGTGGCCGACGTCGCCGGAAACCTTCTGCGATCTCTGGGGTGGGCGGTGTGGCCGTGGCCGGGGTCGATTCCGCCGGGATGGCTGGCGCGGATCCTGGGAGGGATGGTTCTCGCCGTGGTCGGCGTCCTCGCCGTCCGGCGGGCCCGCCGGGACGATCCCCGGGTCCTCTTCCTCGGCCTGCTGGCCCTCGTGTCGCTCGCTCCGACGGTGGTCCTGCGCGACCACCAGTACACCTACTACGCGCTGCTCGCGAACGTGGCCGTCGCAGCGATCTTCGGCCTGGAGATCGGTCCGAGGATCGACCGCCGACTGCGGTCGACGACACCTCGTGGGGCGGCGCTGGTCGGCGCGTCGGTGCTCGTGGGCGCCGCCTCGATCGTCGGTGTCTCCGCGCGCGTCCACGCGCGGGGCGAGGACGGCCTGCTGGTCGATCCGATCCTCCGTCGTAGCTCGATCGTCGCCGACGTACGAGCGCAGATCAGCGACCTGCGCCGGGCCCGTCCGTCGCCGACGGCAATCGGTGTCCTCCAGGCCGCGCGCACCGCCGACCCGCCCGACCCCGAGGCCTCTCGCGACCGGCTCGTGTTCATCGGCACCCCGATCTACCTGTCGCTGCAGGGCGATCGCGGTCTCGGAATCCTCTCCGGCGAACGGCTCGACGCACGCTGGATCGGCCACATCGACGACGTCCCGGGGGGCGGATTCGTGTTCCTCGATGCCGGGGACGCCGTCCTTCGCCCGCTCGGGCCGCCGGACAACGCGCGGATCTACGCCGCGATGATCGCGGTGGCCGGCGGGCAGTTCGCGCGGGCTCGCCACGAGCTCTGGAGTGTGATCAGCGAGCAGGGAACGCGCGTTCGCTTCGCCTTCGACCCCGCGAACCTGCCGATCCGCCCCGAGGAGCTGGACGCCGAAGCTCCCGTGTTCGCCCGGGAACTGGCGGAAGCCGCCGAGGCCGATCCGACCGACGGCCGGATCCTGCGTCTGTTCGAACAGATCTACGAGCAGGTGCGGGGACGGGAGCTGGTGCGGGATCTCGACGTGCCGCTGCGGGCACCGCGCTTCGATCAGTGATCGGACGGGACGATCACGGGTAGACTGCGCTCGCGCATCCCGCACACGACCTCGCAGTGGTCGCCGCGATCCTCCCCGTCGATCTGGACCGCCAGGTCGTCCTCGCAGCGCACGCGGACGTGCGTCCCACGGTGCACCCGGACTCCCTTGTCGGCCTGTTCCCGCGGGAGGAGCGGACCCGCGAGGACGCTGATCGATTGCTCGAGGGTCCGGGCCTTCATCACCGCCACGTCGAGATGGCCGTCGGTCCCGTCGGCACTCTCGGGGTAGACGAAGGGGCCGATCATGGTTCCGAAGTTCGCGACCATGACCGACGCGCCGCGCTCGGAGATCGTGTGGCCGTCGACCTCGAGCTCGAAGTCGTGGTGTTGCACCGGAAGGTTCCTCGCCACCGAGACCAGGTAGGCGAGCTTGCCGACCTGCTGCTTGAGACGGCGGTCGGCTTCGCGGATCACGCGGGCATCGAGTCCCATTCCGACGCCCAGCACGAAGGGCTCGCCGCCGAGCGTCCCGACGTCGACGCGCCGTACCTCGCCGTGGCGCAAGGTGGCCAGGGCTCGATCGAGTCGCGGGGACAGCGACATCCGCTGGGCCAGGACGTTCCCGCTGCCCCGCGGGACCACCAGGAGTGGCCGGTACCCGCCGACGAGTTCGCGGGCGGCCGATTGCACCGTTCCGTCGCCCCCGATCACGACGACCGGCTCGTCGCCGGGATGTTCGGCGATGATGCGATCGGCCCCGCGCTCGGGCGTGGTCTCGTGCCAGACGGGTTCGAGCCCCGCGCGCTCCAGGGCGCGGCGGAGTCGGTCCCGTTCCAGCACGCGCTGCGCATGGGCTCCGGCCACCGGATTGATCACCACCAGGGCCGAGGTGGTCGCGGTCATGGGCTTCCCCCGTCGAGTGACGGAGATACGATCGACTCGGGAACGGTCCGGGGCAACGCCGGATCGCATCTGGTCGCTGCTCGGGCGGCGGGGTCTTAGGTTGTCGGCTCCGTCCGTACCTCCTCGCGACCCGCGAGCCGCGTGCCGGCACGCTCTTCGATCTTGGGCCCGATCCTCCATCTCGACGACGCCACCAGCTGGCGCGGTGGCCAGCAGCAGGTCCTCTACCTGCACCAGGGCCTGCGCGCGGCCGACGTCGACTCGCGTGTGGTGTGCCGCCAGGGCTCGGCCCTGCACGAGCGCCTGCTAGAGGAGAGACTCCCCCACTACGCGCTCGAGCACATGAGCGCGCACGACCTCGTGGTGGCCCGGACCCTGGCCCGCATCGTCGGCGACCATCCGCAGTCCATTCTCCACGCCCACACCTCGCACGCCCACGAGCTCGCATTGTGGGCCCATCGTCTCGGCGCGCGGAGTCCCGTCGTGGTGTCGCGCCGCGTCGACTTCCCCGTGGCGCGGACGTGGTGGAGCGGCCGCAAGTACCGCAGCCGACGGGTCAGCCGCTACCTGGCGATCAGCAGTGCCGTCGAGCAGGAACTGCGTCGCGCCGGGATCGAAGACGCTCGGATCCGGCGCGTGCCGAGCGGCATCGATCTCACACGCTTCGAGAACCTCGAGCCCGACCACGACTGGAAGCGTTCGCTGGGGCTGGAACCCGGCGAACTCCTGTTCGGCAGCATCGCGGCCCTGGCCGACCACAAGGACCAGTCCACACTGCTGCGTGCCTTCGCACGGTTCCGCGATCGCGGGGGGTCGGGACGACTCGTCGTGATCGGCGAAGGCGAGCTGCGAGGACCCCTGGAGGCCCAGCGACGCGAACTCGGCCTGGACGACGTGGTCTCGTTCCCTGGCTTCACCCACGACGTGTTGCCCCGCCTGGCCGCATTCGACATCTTCGTGCTCACCTCCAAGAAGGAAGGGCTGGGGACGAGCATCCTCGACGCCATGGCCGCCGGCCGGCCCGTGCTTGCCACCCGCGCCGGAGGCATCGTCGACGCCGTGGTCGACGGGGAGAGCGGCCGGCTGTGTCCGGTGGGCGCCGTCGATGCGATCGCCGACACCATGGTCGAGCTGCAGGCGAGCGCCGCCCTGCGCCAACGCCTGGCACACGGAGCGCGGCAACGGGTGAAGGACTTCGACGTGCGGTCGACCGTCGAGCGCACCCGCGCGGCCTACGCCGAGATCCTCGAGGATCCCGCCGGATCATGAACACGGACGACCGCCCCTACCGGCAGGTGGCTGCCGCACACGGATGGGTGCTGGCCGCGCTCCTGGTCCTGGCCGTGTGCACCTTCGCGTTGCTCACCGACCGCGCCTCCGACGCCGCCTTCGTCGTCGCGCTGCTGGTGGCGTTCTCCCTGTTGCTCACCCACAGCGTCGAGATCCGGGTGGAGGTCCGCGACGTCGAGATCCGCATGGGCAATGGCTGGCGGCGGATCCGGCTGGCACTCGACGACGTCGAGGACTGGCGCGTGGACGCGGACGCCCGCGTGTGGGGAGCCGGGCGACGTGACCCCACCGGAGGTCGCCGTTTCGGCCTGGGTGCGCCGGAGACGCTGCTGCTGCACACCCGCGGCGGCGACGTGTACGTGGGCCTGGTCGACGCGGGCGAGGCGGCCGCGGCGATCGACCGTCGACGACGGGCCCTGGGCGAGGACGATCCCGACGCCGAGGTCCCGTGATGAACGAGAGACACGCCGGAGGCCGGACGACCTTCCTCACCGCCGCGGGCGCCGCGGTGCTGGGTTTCGTCGTGGCACTCGGCTTCCTGCGCCAGGGTCTGGACCTGCAGGGCGAGGGCTTGTGGCTGCTGGGCACACGGATCCTGCTCGATGGCGAGGACCTGCACTCGAACCTGCGGACCGGCGACCCTTCCTTGCGCTATCACGTACTCGCCGCCTGGATGCGCGTCTTCGGCGAGTCGGCCTTCGCCCTGGCCACGCTGCGCGCGACCGCCCACGGTCTTGCCGTCGCGGCGGCCGTGGGCATCGCCGTCCGCCGACTGGGCGTCACCGCCGGCGGCGCAGTCTTCGTGGCGATGATCGCCGCTTTGGCGCTTCCAACCCCCGCTCTGGTGGGGTGGATCGTGGCCGGAACCGTGACCTTGGCCCACCCCCGATGGCCCACGATCGCCGCGGCGGTGGCCGGAATCGGCGTGGGAGCGCTGTTCCTGATCGACCCGCGCTGGAGTCCGGTGGCGCTGACGGTCGTCCTGACTGCCTGGACCGCATCGGGCATCGGTCGGGACCGCCGACCCGCGGGCTTCGCCCTGGGTGTCGTCGCGGTGCTCGGACTCGCCCTCGTGTCGACGGCCCTGGCTGCGGAGCCGGGCATCGCGCTGCGACAGAGCTTCTCGGTGCCGCTCGCCACGATGGGTGAGACCGTCGACCCCTTGCGCTTCGCGCGGAACGCCTGGAACGCCACCTGGCTGGACCTGCCCTTCGCCGGTCTGCGAGCGACCGGCGAGGCCCTGGGTCCGGCGTGGCCGGGTCACGAGACGACCCGTGCCCTCGCTCTGCGGGGTATCGTACTCGCCGTCGTCGCCTCGACCGTCCTGGCGATGGCACGCCTCGTCAGCCATCGATCGGTCCCACGGGTCCGGTGGGGCGCGGGCTTCGTGCTGGCGGCCGTGCTGGTCCTTCTCCTGCGCGGCGACGTGCCCAGCTTCCGTGCAGCCGCACCGATGGTGGTCCTCGGCGCGCTCGCCGTCGTGCCCGGTGGCCGCGTCCGGGTGCTCGCTGTGGTCGGCGCGCTCCTGCTCGCCCCGCTGGCCCTCGAACCCGTCTGGATGGCCGCGAATCGCGACCGTGAAGGGCTGCGCACCTACCACGAGAACGCGCGGGCGGGCGTGGACCTCGACGCAGCGCGCATCCACCGTCTGGCATCGATGGGCCAGGTCCTCGATCCCGGAACCCGCGAGAGCCTGCTCGTTTGGCCTGCCCTGCCCGGAGTCCACTGGCTGCTCGGGACCGAACCGGCCACGCCCTTCGTCGACGTGCCCGAGGGTGCGACCGCCGACGCCGTCGCCGTCCGGTCGCTCCGTGATCGTCCGCCCCGTTACGTTCTGTTCGGGTTCTCCCGTCCGCTGCTCGGGCACAACATGATCGAGGCGATTCCCGACACCTGGAATCATCTCCGCGAGGACTACCGCCTGATCGGACGCGTGCTCGCCGGCGACGAGAACCTCCGGGTGCTCGGCCCGGCCCGCAGAGTCCGGCCCGGCAACGACCGTATGGCGAACCAGCTCCCGATGGTCGAGCTGACGGTGTCGAACGACCGCAGCCCCGCCCTGCGCGAGGAGTTCACCGTGGGTCAGGGATTCCGCACCCACGGTCGTGACGTCGAAGGCTTCGCCTTCCGCGCGCGGACCAATGCGAACGGGGTCGCCCTCCGGCTCCGGGTCAACGTCTGGGAAAGGGTGGGCGGCGAGTACGACACCCTGCTCGAGTCCGAGGACGTCGAGACGGTGATCGAGCAGGACGGCGAGGTCGTCTTCGTCGAGTACCCCGTCCCCGACAGCGCGGATCGTGACCTCGCGATCCTGATCGAGGCGCTCGAGACCCCGAGCGACGAAGTCCGCCTGGACTGGCGCAGCGACGACGATCCCCGTGAGCCCGGTGATCTCTACCCCGAGGGAGACGCGATCCTCGGCCTCACCCCCGTCGACGCCGATCTGTACTTCCTCGTCTACTGATCCACGCCGTCGCCCGCGGAGAAGCGGGCGAAGGGATCGGTTCCCTCGATGGCTCTGCGCAGGAAACTCGGCAGCGCGAAGCACGCGGTCTGGATCCGGCGATTCCAGTACCGCGTGCTCGACTCCAGGGCGCTCGCGCGCACGTCGTCCACCGGAGGACCGGGACGTCGGTCCCCACTGGCCCAGGTCCAGCTCCAGGTACCCGCCGGATAGGTCGGGATGCTGCCCCAGTACAGCTCCGTGACGTCGAAGACCGCGCGGATCTGCGACTCGATCGCCCCGATCACCTTCGCGTTGGCGAAGGGCGACTCGGTCTGCGCGCACATCACGCCGCCGGGACGCAGTGACCGGCGAACCTTCGCGTAGAAGTCCTCCTGGAACAGACCCACCGCCGGACCGATGGGGTCGGTCGAGTCGACGATGACCAGGTCGAAGGAGTCGGCGTGGTCCTCCACGTAGGCGACGCCGTCGTCGAAGACGAGTTCCACGCGCGGATCGGCCACCACCGCGGGCACCCAGTCGAAGAAGCGCTCGCTGACTCGGGTGACGCGCTCGTCGATCTCGCACTGCACCACCCGCTCGACGCTCGGGTGCCGTAGCACCTCGCGCACGCAGCCGCAGTCGCCCCCACCGATCACGAGGACCGAGCGCGGCGACTGCATCGTGCTGAGCGGCACGTGCGTGAGCATCTCGTGGTACACGAACTCGTCGCGCTCGGTGACCATCATCAGGTCGTCGAGCGTGAGGAAGACGCCGTGGAAGCCCGACCGGTACACGTCGATCTTCTGGTACGGACTGCGCTCCGAGTGCAGGTGCTCGTCGACCCGCAACGACAAGCGTGTCGAGCCCTGGTCCTCTTCCACGAACCAACCGTCGCGCAGACCGCCGGTGTTCGGGGTCATGCGGACGTCGTCGTCGCGCGACGATCCGTCGTTCACGCCGCCGCACCCTGACGCCGGGCGGTGCTCCCGGGCGTCACCGTCTCGGTCTTCGCCGGCACGTACTCGTGCAGCGGTGCGGTGCGGGTGATCACCTGCACGTCGTCGGCGGCGATGGTCTGTTCGGCGTCGAAGTCCTCGGGCAGGCCCCGCAGGATCTCCTGCACCCGACTGCTGCCGGCCCGCAACCGTTGCGCCAGGAGCTCGAAGCCCCGGCGCGGATCGAGACCACCACAGGTGTAGATGTCGACCGCCACGTAGCCGTTCTCCGGCCAGGTGTGGATCGACAGGTGCGACTCGGCGATCACGACCGTGCCGCTCAGACCCTGCGGCTCGAAACGGTGGAAGGCCTCGCCGATGACGGTCGCACCGACGGCGGTGGCGGCGTCGAGCATGGCGCGGCGCACCGTGTCGACGTCGTCGAGAACGTGGAAATCGCAGTCGTAGTACTCGGCGATCAGATGGCGCCCGATGGTCTTCAACTATCACTCTCCCCGACGGCCCGCACCTGCGTGCGAGCGCAATGCCGGATCGCTCCGGCGAGGCTCGAGGCGACCGGAGCGTCATTTCCGGCCGCGGGGACGCGTGAGGAATCGCCAGTCGACTCCCCTTCCGTGTGACCGCCGGCGACGCCGGCGGCGATTCCGTTGTTCACGGAGTGCGATTCAGGACTGGCGAGAGCTCCGGTGCGCGGGGCACGCGGAGGGGCGGACCAGTCCCCCCTGTCGAGGTAGCGCCCGGGTCGGACCCCGGAGGAAGACCGGCTACGACGGCAGGGTGGAGCCGATCGGACGACCGGCCTGGAAACGAACCTCCCGGACCGTCGAGCGCTTCCGCAGAAGCGCAGCGGACCCGCCGTTCTGCAGCAGCACAGGGTAGGAACGTCGATCCGGCGTTGTCAAGACGACGCGGGCACCGAACACGCATCGAGATCGTGAAGTGCGTCCTCGAGCGTGGCCTCGTCGATCTCGCCGAGGTGGCCGATCCGCAGGTACCGATCCCGGGTCTGACCGTATCCGGCCCCGATCCACCAACCGCGCTCGCGCATGGCGGCGAGCGTGGCCGCCACGTCGAAACCATCGTAGCGGACCACACTCACGATCGGGCTGCGGAATCCCGCGCGGGGCAGGAAGTCGAAGCGGCCGGCGGCCCACTCCTCGACCCGGGCCTGCAGCCGTTGGTGCCGCTCGTAGCGCGCGTCCGGAGTCTCGGTGTCGATACGGTCGAGCTCGGCTCGTAGCTGGTAGAGCAAGGAGAGAGGCGGCGTGGCCGGGGTCTCGTCGCGACCCAGGGCTTCCGTATGGCGCACGAAGTCGAAGTAGAAGCCGCGACCCGCGGCGGTCCGGGCCCGTTCGACCGCTCGTTCGGACACCGAGCAGAGTGTCAGCCCGGGCGGGAGCGCCAGGGCCTTCTGCGATCCCGCGAAGCACACGTCGACGCCCCACGCGTCGAGACACAGTTCGACGGCGGCCATCGAGGTGACCGCGTCCACGAGGAACAGCGTGTCGTCGTGACGACGAACCACTTCGGCCAGCGTGGGCAGGGGATTGAGCACCCCTGTCGAGGTCTCGCTGTGCACCACCGTGACCGCCGTGTAACGGCGGCGGTTCAGGGCCCCGTCGAGCGCCGCGGGTGTGATCGGCTCTCCCCACTCGACCTCGAGATGGTCCCCCTCGAGCCCGCAGGCCTCCCGGACCGCCGACCAGCGCGCGGAGAAGGCGCCGTTCACGCAGTGGAGCACCGGACCGGTACCGAGATTGCGCATGGTCGCTTCCATGGCGCCCGTGGCCGAGCACCCGAGCGGCAGGACCGCCGCCCTGGTACCGATCATGCGCCCGACGCGTGTGCTCACGTCGCGGATCAGGGCACGGCTCGCCGCACCCCGATGGCCGATCATCGGACTGGTCGCAGCGGCCGCGACGTCGGCGTGCACCTCGGTCGGACCGGGAATCAAGAGGACGGGATGCGACGGTGTGGGTGGGCGCACGATGATTCAACCGCCGCGTGGAGCCCGCAACTTCTCGATCGCGGCGCCGATCGCCGCCTGCGTCGTTTCGTCGAACCAGCGGTCGACGAAATCGGCGTCGTCGGGCCTCGCCCGTTCCATGGCCTCGAGCGTCGGGGCGTGCAGGCGCCGTTTGATGTCGGCGAAGGCGGCCTCGCTCGGCGTCCACGTCACGATCTCCTCGAGACACTGGTCCAAGAGCTCCTCGGGCTCGACCACCGTGTCGACCAGTCCCATGTCCTGCGCCTTGAACGTCGGGTAGAGGGCGCCTCCGTACACGACCTTCTCGAGCACCGGACGCGGCAACGGATACCGCAGCATCTCGATGTTCGACGGCGGCACGATCAATCCGAGCTGGCTCTCGGTCAGGCCGATCTTGCCCTTGCCCTCGGCCATGATCCGCTGGTCGCAGGCCAGCGCGAGCAGAGCGCCTCCGGCCACGGCGTGACCGTTGATCGCAGCGATGGTCGGACGCGGGTGGTCGAAGAGGGCCACCAGTGCATCGCCGAGCGCCTGCACCAACCGTGCGATCTCCTCGCGGTCGGCGTTCTCCAGCGCCAACAGGTCGAGGCCCGCGCTGAACATCGAGCCATGGCCGGTGAGGATCAGACCTCGGTGTGGCTGGGCGGCTTCCTCGCCGAGTGTGGCGACCAGCGCGCCGAGCAGATCGGTGTCGAGGGCGTTCGCCGGACCGTGGCGAAGGGTCAGGACACGGGCGTCGCCATGGGTGGTGCGTTCGATCATCGAGTTCTCCTCAATCCTCGTGGTGGGCCGGATTCTCGCCCGGCCGGGTTCCTCGTCGTTCGCGCAGTGCGATCAGGGCTTCTTCACGCCGCGCCACCGTATCGGGCGCGAACCAGCGATCGAGCCAGCGATCCATGCCGCCGGTGTCGATCGAGCGCAGTCGCTCGATCGCGGGTCGCCGGAGCCTGGCCTTGGTCGCTGCGAAGGCGCCGGCCGACGGCGCGTTCAGCGCACCTGCACGCTCCCGGGCGCGCTCGACCAGCCGGTCGGACTCGACGAGTTCGTCGATCCAACCGAGTTCGTAGGCGCCCGCGTCGGTGTGGAGCCGTCCTTCGTACAGCAGGCTCTGCCGGGGCCGTGGCGCCAGCTGGTGGCGCAGAACCTCCACCGCCGCGTCGGGATAGGCAACTCCCAGCTGCACCCCGTGCACACCGAAACGCCCGGCTCCGTGGGCCATCAGCCGCACGTCGGCACAGAAGGCCAGAAGTGCCCCGCCGGCGAGAGCGTGTCCACCGATCGCCGCGATCGTGGGTGCCGGATGCGCGAAGGCAGCGGCCAGAGCACGGTGGAAGGCGATCATGAGTTCACGCATTCCCCCCCGATCGTGACGAGCAGCGTCCTCCAGGTCGAGTCCGGTGCAGAACGACGTCCCCTCGGCTCGGATCACCACCGGCGGCGCAGCGTCGCCATCGAGATCGTCGAAGACACGCTCGAGCTCGCGGAGCAACACACCGTCCAGCGCGTTGCCACGACCGCGGACGAGAATCAGTTCGACGACGCCGTCGCGTCGGACCCATTCGAGGTTGCGCATGCGGGGACCTGGGGTGGGGGGGTGTGCGGGCGATCCGTTCAGGCTACCGTCGACACCCCTCCGAATCCAGTTGGTTGTGCCTCGATGATTGTTCATGGCCCCGGATTCGCAAGGATCCGGGGTCATGCGTACCAATCGACCGACGAACGGTTGGACGCCTCCCCACTGCCCCAACCGTAACTGCAAGTACCACAATCATTCCGG